>ERZ825384.1128-NODE-1128-length-32533-cov-35.007359_pt1 | contig 32533 bp, 23 predicted proteins | sample MGYA00519931_ERZ825384 | MGnify/ENA primary metagenome ERZ825384 (study PRJEB31778, sample SAMEA3449200) | human gut metagenome | biome: human gut; feature: human-associated habitat; material: faeces | place: United Kingdom | collected 2010/2012 ...
CATCTTGGGGTGATAGGGACTGCGGCCGCGCTCTTTATACAGTTTCCGAAAGTTGTTGAGCTTGAGATTGTCGATTACGGCATCAACCACCCTGACAGGGTCGTTTTCCGCAATATCTTTGTCGAGTCGCGGCGGAAAAAGAATCATTTGTTTGGGATTGTAATCCCAAAAGTGTATCTTTGCAGACATTTTTGTTTTAATTCTTTCACAAAATTATAAAATTTTTGTGATATGGCAAAGCCCCGGCTTGGGAAAGTCAGGGCTTTGTTTCATGTTTTACAACATGTTTAGTTGTGAAAAGGGAGTGTACCAGAATTTTGATACACTGCCCACAGGACGCACATATTCGTGAAATAGGTATAAAAAAATTAAGGCGCTTTTTTAAGAAAGAAATTTTTGGTTTTATTTTATAGATGGAGTGAAAATTTTAAGAAGGAGTGAAAACTGAGGAGGGGATTTGGGGGCTCTTACCAAACCTCTGAAGCTATTAGACGGCAGGTAGTTGAAAGGAGGGAGAGGAGGAAAGGAGAGGAAAGAAGAGGAGAGAGAAGGTGAGAAGAGAAGAAATTTGAAGAGAAGAGAGGAGGAGAAGGCGTGAGGGGAGGATTGGGGATGCTTTTGGGAGTTTTTTTGCGGGTTATGGGGCTGAGGTTTTGACGGAAGGGAATTTTTTTGTAATTTTCGCTGATAAGATCTAAGCGCAATAGAGCCATGATGTGTGGAACGGCGGCAGGGTGCATAACACTCTGATGAGGTATTCGACCTACCCGTTTCGCTTGGGTCTTTTTCTTTTGATAAAAAAGGGGCATAAGGGGAGGCTCAATGCATAAAACAACAAAAGGCTCGACCACCGAAGAGGCAGTGGTCGAGACAAATGGGTGGTTACTGACGGTTGGCAGACCGTAAGGGTGGTAAGCAGGTGAATGTGACGGGTCAGAAGCCGATGGCGCGGCGGGGTTGGGCGGCGATGCGTTCAAGGCGACAGGAGGAAATCAGCTCGTTGAGGTCGAGCTCTTCTTTGCCGGTGAGGATGGCGCTGACCGACTGGCGGCGAGCTATGTTCTCTATTTCGCCGCCAGAGAGGTCGAATTGCGAGGCAAGCGTTTCTGCGTCCTGACGGGTGAGGCCTCCGAGCATGGTCTGCCAAATCTGCGTGCGTGCTTCAATGGTGGGTTTGTCAAACCGGATTTTATAGAGAAAGCGGCGTTCAAAGGCTTTGTCAAGATTGCCGGTGAGATTGGTGGTGGCAATCATTATCCCTTCAAGGGTCTCCATTTCCTGCAGTATGATATTCTGGATGGAGTTTTCCATTTTGTCGACGGAGCGTGAAGCGCCTTCCATACGTACACCCAACACTGCGTCAGCCTCGTTAAAGAGCAGAATAGGCGTCTTGGCGACATTCTTGCAGAGTGAGCGGTAAGTGTCGAAGAGCTTCTTGATATTCTTTTCGCTCTCCCCTACCCAGCAACTCTTGATTTTATCCACATCAACGCGCATTATATCGCGGTTGGTGAGCCGTGCTATCTGATACACCGTTTCTGTTTTGCCTGTACCCGGAGCTCCGTAGAACATGCAGCAGAAACCGGGGCGCATACCCATGGCGCGGAGGCGTTTCTGAACGTCCTGAAACTTCTCTTCCGACAAAACGGAGGTAAGTTGTTCAATCTGCTTTTGCTCTGAGCTGTTGTAGATGAGCTTCTTGGGTGTGAGGTCAGATGCTTTTACAAGACCTTTGACAACGTTTGCTCCCGCGTTCATCAAATCCAACTCTGAGAGCAGCTTCTCCTTCGCCTTATCCGTGAGCTTGAAAGCTTCCGAGTTTGCCAATCCGTCTTCGTTGACGTTCTCTATCAGCTCTGTCAGGAAAAGGATTGAACGGCGGCAGCACAACGCTCGTCTTATGAACATGGGCATTGCGCGATTATCATAAATTCGGCTAATATCGCTGATAAGTATATTATTGTCGTTATTATTCACAAAAAGGTGAGCCATATAGATAAAGAGCAGCAGGTTCTCCTCGTCAAGTTGATATTGCCTGAGATTGGTGGCGAAGACAGAGTCTTTTATCTTTTCCAAATTTTCCAGAGTCTGCTGCTTCAGCGCTTCATAGGTCAGCTCGTCGTCTTCTAATTCCGCCTCCACATTAGAGAAGTAATCGAAGAATGCCTGAGTGTCTGTAATGGGTTGCGGCGTATAGATGTAGGGTTGATTTTTAACGAGCGAGTCCAGCACCTGAGCAGGGACCCGGAAACTCATGCAATGTTTGTTGCGATTCACGCGGATATAGCGTTGTTCTTCGAGAACGTTGATGTCGTCCATAAGACGCAGAATCTTGGTTGTTCTGCAGCCGATATATTTTGCTATCTCCGAAAGGAGAATGTGATTATCCTCGCTGCGGTCGACGAAAATCGACAACAGCACAACTTGAATGGGCGTAAGCTTCAGCTTTCCGGCGGCATATCTGATATGCATCGATGCCTTGTCGTAGAAATCCTTCTCCAGGTTTGAGTCTTCTACCATTTCAACGATGCTTTCAAACGACTCGAGAATGCTTTTGGGAGCAGCGGTCTTGACAGCGGTTACTTTCTTTGTGGTCTTTTCAGCGGTTGCAGCTTTGCTCATAGTTAACTTCCTCATGATAGAACAATTTTAAGATGACACTGCAAAGATACGGCAAAGGTGTATCATTTCACGATACAGCATCGAAGCTTTCTCCATTTATCGGGTAAAATAGAATAATGAGCACCTGACAACCCTTAGGTGCTAAAAGCCGTTATAAAGGTAAAAGACCGGCACAGGTCTCAAAACTCCGCAAATAAATCATGACACACAACGCCATTCATCCGCAAGATGAAATAAAGATTGAGATGTATTTGGAAGGCCGGAATGTATACACATATCAAGGCACAGGTTTTCACAACATTGAAGAGGCCATTGACGCCTGTTACAACGCTTCAAGTCTCACCGACCGTTCAGCCGAGGATTATGTCTTCACAGTGACGAATCTCACCAACGGCACCTCAGCCAGATATCGTATCAACGCAGGGCATCATGAGGTGATTCTTCCCGAAGAAAGGCCCTGAATAAAATTTTTGCAGCCGAAAACTTTTTTGTAATTTTGCAGCGCCGAATAGCCGAAGGTTAAAAATAAGTTTTGTAATCCTCATCGGAGGGCATTGTATATGCCGGATAAGATGACTGGGTAAAACCAATCTTTCTTGTTCGGCACTTTTTTGTCTTACTATAAAATGAAAAGTAATGAAGAGAGATGCCATTGATTTGGGTAAGACGCACATTCCGAGTCTGTTCAGAATCTATTTCGTGCCTACCCTTTTGGGCATGCTGAGCACATGTATCGTAACGGCCATCGACGGCATATTTGTGGGTCATGGCGTGGGCAGCGACGGTGTGGCAGCCGTGAATATAGCCTATTCGCCCATGATGCTACTCATAGGCATAGGGCTGATGCTGGGCATTGGCTGCTCGGTTGTCTCGTCCATACATCTGTCGCGCGGAGCGGTGCGTACGGCCCGCTTTAATCTGACTCAGGCCCTTGTGGCAGCCACCATCCTGGTATTGATATTTTGGGCTTTTGTATATTCTGCGCCCGTAAGTTTTGCCAAAGCCCTTGGAGCGTCGCCTACCCTGATGCCACTTGTGCTCGATTATCTGCTGTGGTTAACCCCGGGTATTCTGTTTTGCGTCTGGTCTATCATAGGCCTGTTCATCATAAGGCTCGACGGAGCGCCGCAATTGGCAATGTGGCTCAACATTATCCCCTGTTCGCTCAATGCCGTGCTCGACTATGTATTCATTTTCCCGCTTGGCATGGGACTGAAAGGAGCTGCCATAGCCACTTCCATAAGTATGGCCATAGGAGGTATCCTCGTCATGGTTTACTTAGGATGGTTTGCCAAGACCCTGCGCCTTATCAAACTCAAGTTATCGCGTAAGAGCATGAGGCTTGCCCTCCGCAATATCGGGTATCAGTCGCGCATTGGCGTCTCTGCGCTATTGGGAGAGGCTTCAATGGCGGTGATAATGTTTGTGGGCAATCAGATTTTCATGCGCTATCTCGGCGACGACGGTGTTGCAGCCTTCGGCGTAGCCTGTTATTACTGTCCTTTCATTTTCATGATAGGCAACGCCATTGCCCAGTCGGCACAGCCCATCATCAGCTTCAACTTCGGCAAAGGGAGTCTTGACAGAGTGCGAAACACCGAGCGACTGGCCATTATCACCGCCGGCATTTGCGGAGTCATAGTTACCTCCATGTTCGTCTTTATGCCGCGGCTGCTGGTTGCTCTGTTTATTGACCCGCATACAGAGGCTGCGAGGATGGCCATTGCAGGATTGCCCATTTTCTCCACCGCAGTCATCTTCTATATCTTCAACCTCACGGCAATAGGATATTTTCAGAGTGTGGAGCGCGTTAGGCCGTCAATCATCTTCGCGCTTTTACGAGGCTTTGTCATCATTGTACCCTCGTTCTGCCTCATGCCTTTGATTTTAGGCACCACAGGCATCTGGCTTGCTCTTGGTGTATCGGAACTGCTTACGGCTGTTTGCATAATTGCATTCTATATATACCATCATAGCTCTGCAAGAGCCTGACAGCAGTTCTAAAATTTTTTGGGGAAGCTGTAATAATATTTTACTTATATCGTCAATATTATGAAATCGCAAAATCATGAGACACCCCATAATAGCCGTTTCATCCGCAATGCTCTGTCTGTGCAACGCCTCAGCACAGACAGAGTCCGCCGACTCCATCAAGGTTCCCGAACTTGAAGAGGTGCCAAACTATTTTCAATTGTCAGTGTAATTGTTTAATTTCGGCGTATAGGTCAAAACGGGTGCTGAAATCCTTGTAACTAATATGAAAATCAGATATTTATGGCACTTCAAAGGTTTTGAATGGGTAAAATACGGCAAAAATATGTCGATTAATCGCCTGATTATCAGTATTATGCAATTTGGTGCATGCCTAAGAAAACCCATAAAAAACACCCGAAATGACCTATAAGTCTTAATTTCGCCGGTACTATACAAGCAGAAAATTTTTAGCATGAACAGACTAATATCATACTTATTGCTGTCGATGATTTGTCTTGCAACAGGCTTGGCCCGTGAACCGGTGATAGATGCCGAACCCTCATTGCTCGAAGTGCATTACATCAGGACACAGATCACAGATACCACGCGACGCTCGGAACATTTCCTCAAGGACCCTGTAATGCTCCGTGTAGGCAAAACAAAATCTCTGTTCTGCGGCTCTAAGCGATTATTGGTAGACTCGCTGCGAGCAGTCAACCCCGACCTCGAATTTGCACTCTACAGGCAGACAATGGATAATAACCGACAAAACGGCACTCACAATTTGCCTTCGGGTTATTATGGCTCTTATATCTACAAGAACTACCCCGAAGGAAAGGTAACGGAGAAATGCCATTTCGACATGGAACAACGCCAATATGAGGAAGAGTGGGAAAAGCCGCGCTGGGAAATCTCCGATTCATCAAAGAATATCTTAGGTTATGAGTGTTTCAAAGCCACGACAGAATTCCGTGGCCGACATTGGACAGCATGGTTTGCCCCAGAGATTCCCTTATCTGACGGACCATGGAAACTCTGCGGACTTCCCGGAGTGATTCTTGAGGCTTATGATTCCTACCGTGACTACTCTTTTACCGCAACCGCCATACTGCAAGAGGGATTATCTGAGGTAGGATTCATGACATATGACGAAAGGAAAGGCGTAATGAAAAGCTCTCGCGATAAATTCTTCAACTCCTGGTGGCGTTTCAAAAATTCCAATTTCGCAGCTAAGATGAATGCCATGTATGGCAATCCGGCCAACCGGGGCAACGTCAGCGATAATAAGGCGCCGCTCTATGATGCTGAGGAAACTGATTATCCTCACGACCTATGAAACGCGTTTGTTTACTTCTGCTGCTTGGGGCTTGTGCATTATGTGCTTTGGCACAGGTCAGCGTCAAAGGCACCGTCGTGGAGAGGAACAAACGAAGCGTTACCCGGCGCGTCGGTGATAGTGAAGGGCGCCGACGGCAAGATAAAAAAGTTCTCAACTTCAAGAAAAGACGGGAGTTTCGATATGCAGATACCTGTCACTAAAGGCTGGAGGCTGGAGGTGGCGATGATGGGTTATGGCCGACAGTCGGTCAATCTCGACAGCGTAAGTTTCCCTCTTACTGTTTATCTTGAGCCGGGTGCCACGCTGCTGAAAGAGGTTACTGTAAAGGCTGACCGGATACGCGAACAAGGCGACACAATTTCATACAATGTGGGTAGTTTTGCGCAATCGCACGACCGCACAATAGGCGATGTGCTGAAACGTATGCCCGGCATAGATGTGTCGCAGAGCGGCAAAATCCAGTATCAGGGCGAGGACATAAACAAGTTCTATATTGAAGGATCCGACCTTCTCGGCGGCAAATACGGGGTAGCCACCAACGGCATAAGCCACGAAGATGTGGGCGCTGTGGAGGTAATGGAGAATCATCAGCCCATGCAGGTGCTTTCGGGCATAGCTTTTTCAGATAAAGCCGCCATCAACCTCAAGTTGAAAAACAAGGCTAAAGCCACCTGGAGTTTCTATGGCGACGCCGGCGGCGGTTGGTCGTGGCAGCCGGAGGGTCCGCTGTGGGACGGCGAGCTCTTTGCAATGTGCGCAATGCCCGGTTTCCAGAACATCACCACTTTCCGCACCAACAACACCGGCGAAGACATCTCGGCATCAAACACCGACTTCTTTGCTGAAAGACGGGGCACAGGGCTGGAACAGTATGTGAGTGTGGGGTTGCCCGGCGTGCCGTCGCTGGAACGCAAACGCACCTTGTTCAACCGCTCTTTTCTTGTTTCAACCAACAATCTGTGGAAACTCAACAAGGGCGAGTTTAAAGCTAATGTGGATTATTCGTTTGACCGGGTCGTTGCGGATGCCTCGAACACAACCACATACTTTCTCGACGAGGGAAACCGCATCATCACCGAAAATCGCCGGGGAACGGAACATTCCCATTCTCTGAGCGGCAAGTTCATCTATGAGCTGAACCAAAAGACTGCTTTCATCAATAACACTTTGAAGACCAACATCGACTGGCACGACATACGGCTGGGCATGACCGGCTCTATCCCCAACACTCAAAAGGCCGATTTACCAGACTATTACGTCAGCAACCGCTTCAAGATGATACAGCGTTTCCAGGGCAAGCACCTTGTTACTTTTGAAAGTAATAATGAATGGGAATCTCTGCCACAGACGCTTCATGTAAGTGGAGAGAGAGGAGAGAGAGGTGAGGGCACGGAGGCGTTGTCATTGCATCAGAGTGTGAGCGACCATGCTTTCCACACTCACGAGAGTGCGGCATACGCGTTTTCGGTAAAAGGCATCACTGTTAGCCTGGAAGGGGGCATAAAGGGCTACTGGCGTTCAATGCGCTCTTCATGCGACCTCACAGAACTCCCCGGACTTACGGAGCTGCCTGACAAGTATGAATTCACCAATCTCATACACACCAATTCATTAACCGTCTATGCGGTTCCCAAGTTGGAATACTGGGTAAGGCGGGTCAACTTCACTCTGAATCTGCCGGTGAGCTATGCGCATTATTCTTTCGACAAGGCCATTGCCAACCGCGATGAGGTCTATTTCTCCCCCTCATTAAAGCTCAGCTGGAAACCGAACAATCGCTTTTCGGGCACTATACGCGGCAGTCTGGGACGCTCGCCCATGAGTCTTAATCTGATTCATCCGGGGCTGATAATGACCAATTACCGCACTCTGCAATCGGGTGTAGACAATTTCTATAATTACTCATCGCAGAATGTGTCGGCAAGTTTCCAGTATAAGCATACACGCTACGGTCTGTTTGCCAACGGCATGCTTATGCAATCGTGGAATCACATTCCCTACACCCTGGCACAGCAGCTTTTCGGCGACTATGTGGTTTACAGTTATTCCGACGCCAAGAACGACGGCAAGTCTTTTATGGCCATGGGCAACATCGGCAAAACGCTCGATTTCATGCGAGGCAGCTGCAACGTCAACAGTTCGTTCAACCGCAACGAATCGCATATGCTTTCACAGCAAAATGCGGTGAACACCGTCAGCAGTTCCTGGGGCGTAGGGGCAAGAATCAACGGCTCTCCATGGCGTTGGTTCAGTTTCGACTACAACCTGCGTTATGCTGAAAGTCGCCTGACCATGAACGGAGCCTCCGCACCGTGGCTGTCGGTGATGACAAATGATTTGAGTCTCAACTTCATTCTTGGCTCAAAATGGCAATGGCAGGTCAGCGGCGAACATTATCGCAATGAGATTAACGAAGGCAACTACAAATGCATAATGATGTTCGACACCAAACTGACGTTCAAAGCCTCAAAGCGTATCGAGCTGTCGGCCTCACTTACCAACATTCTCAACAAGACCCAATACAACTATACCACATACTCTCAGCTGTCGTCTTTCGAGAGTCAGCGCTCTCTCCGCGGCCGTCAGCTGCTTCTCTCAGTAACCATCAGAAAATGAAAAAGTCAGTTATTTTAACGATGCTTGCGGCAATGGCTGTCAGCCCGGTTTTCGCCCAAAAAGCCCTCGTAAAGGTGGAATATCTGGAAAATTACCGCAACTGGACTGATGCCAACGTAACGAATGATTTCCTGTTGCTGGCCGGAATCGAGGAATCGAGATATTTCAATCCGATGACTCAGACTGTTGACTCTATGCTCTCCACTCCTCAGGGCACGGTGCAGTACAACAGTATGGTTGAAGCCGCCAACGCCGCCGGACAACGCCCGTCGCTGTTGCCCAAAAGCAGGACTTACATCATCAAATATCCGCAAAAGCAAGATATGCGCTGCTTTGAGGAGGCTGCTGGTGAACTCGGCAATTACTCTGAGCCTTTAAGCGAACAAAGCTGGCAGATAATCTCCGACTCTACAACAACCTTTCTCGGCTATGAATGTGTATTGGCGGAAGCAGACTATCACGGACGCCATTGGAAAGCATGGTTCGCACCTGAAATTCCGCTTTCCGACGGTCCGTGGAAGCTGTGCGGATTGCCCGGCATGATACTTAAGGCGACAGCCGACAACGGGGCTTATAACTTCACCGCCAAAGGCTTAGAAAATGTCAATATGCCGTTGCCGAAAAACGTCTATGGCCATGACATGTCGGAGAAAACGGATCGCAAAAAAATGCGCCAGCTGGAATGGTCTTTCTACAACAACAGCGCAGCTCAGTTTCAGGCTCAGTATGGAATCCAGATGCAGGACTCTCCGCTGCCCGCCGGATTCGACCTCATAGAAACAGACTACAAAACAAAATAATCAGCATGAGAAGGACTTTATTAGCTGCCGTTGGCTGCTTCATGGCTCTTGCCTCTTTGGCTCAGAACAACGCTGAAATAATTGTAAGCTACAATTTCAAATACCCCGGCATCAGCGGCAAAGAGAGGACTCAGAAAATGTCGTTGCTGGCTTCGACTGCCGAATCCAAATACTTCAACGACCTGAGTCTGTGGGTTGACTCGCTCAAATCCACCCCCGACGGGAAAGCCAAGTATATGGACATATTGAAAAAGGCGTGCATGACAACGGAACCCGACGGCTCTACTGTGTGGAACATGTCGAAAGGCCCCTACAAATCAATCTATACATACGTCTTCACCAATCCCGCCGAAGGGAATCTGACCTTATATAATAAATATGGCGAGGATCTTGGCTATTACACCGAGCCGCTGAAGGAATTGGAATGGACTCTGAGGGAGGACTCTACCGCCACCGTTCTCGGCTATGAATGTGTCATGGCCGAAAGTGATTATCACGGCCGCCATTGGAAAGCATGGTTTACTCCCGAAATTCCAATGCCTTACGGCCCATGGAAACTGCACGGGCTGCCGGGTATTATTCTCAAAGCCGAGGCTAACGGAGGGTTCTCTTTCACCGCCACCGGCATAGAACGCACTAACCGGCAGATAACGCCCATGTATCGGCAGGAGGAATACTCCAAAGTAGACCGCATGAAAGCCCTGAAGAACCATGAATATTACCGCAATAACGAAGAGAGCATAATGAATGCTCAGGGCCAGAATGTGAAAATCTACTCGCTTGACGAAAACGGCAATCAGGTGGCACCGCTCAAATATGACGGTCTGAAGCACTGCCTCGAACCCGACTACAAGATGAAGGGTAAATAGTTGGCTTTGAGCCCCTTTCTGCAACGGGGCTATAATCACACAGAAGTTTCTTTTTCTGAAAGGGAAAGCATAATTCGGAGTTGGAAAAATCTTCTTACTCCGAATTTTTGATTAATTTTGCGGGAAATAAGACCCATGGAAAAACTTGATGTTTTCGATTGCTCGAACATTTTCATAGCATGCTACTTCACCACCGACAAGGCTTGCAGCCACTGCAACCGCGAACATACGTTAATCTATATCTACTCCGGCGAACTCGACATCACGGAAGGAGGTCACACCACTACCCTGCGGCCCGGTGAGTGTGCTTTCCTACGGCGCGACAACCGTATGCTGCTCCACAAACACGCCTCTGAAGAGGGGCCTATCGGTCAGTAGTTCTGAAATTCTCAAACGACTTTCTAAAAGACTTCTACCGCAACCTGAAAAGCAATCAGATTCCCAAAGAGGCCAAGCGCAACACTTCGAGCCTCTATGTGTTGCCTCACAACCGGCCCGACATACGCAGTTTGTTTGAGTCGTTGTTGCCTTATTTCGATGCCGGTGTGAAGCCTGCCGATGAGATTCTGCGGCTGAAAATGACGGAAGGCTTATACACCATCCTCAACACCGACGTAAATCTCTATGCGTCGCTGTTTGATTTTGCAGACCCCTGGAAAATCAACATCATTGATTTCATGGAAAAGAATTACATGAATGAAATGTCGATGGCTGAGATAGCGCTTTACACCGGTCGGAGCCTGTCGACCTTCAAGCGCGATTTCCACCAATACAGCAATCTGACGCCGCAGAAATGGATTATCAGACGCCGTCTGGAAGCAGCTCATGAGTTGCTGCAGAAGGGTGGTAAAAAAATTTCCGACATCTGCTATGAGGTGGGGTTCAAAAACCTGTCGCATTTCTACAGGCTGTATAAGGAGACTTACGGCCTGACTCCCGGAATGGCCTGAAAGATGCTCCTGAGCCTGTCAGCAAACATATTTGAGCCGTGCAACAAACCGGGAAAATTTTTTCCTTTATATTTTTGCACCGGAAAAAAACAGACTCTATGACACAAAAAATAATAATCTTAATCCTGACGAGTGTCTTCACTCTTAACGCTATGGGACAGCAAAAAATAAATCAAACGGCAGGTCGCACTCAGCTTGGAGAGTTTGCGCCTGAATTTGCAGAACTCAACGACAATGTTCTGTTTGGACCGGATGTATGGAACAACCCCACTCTGAGTCTTCACGACCGCAGCATGATAACCATCTCCATTCTTCTTGGAAAAGGAATGATTGACTCGTCGTTCCGCTCGCATCTTGAAATGGGTAAGAAGCATGGCATAACGCGGGCTGAGATTACCGCGTTGCTCACTCAGGCAGCCTTCTATGCCGGATGGCCAAACGCCTGGGCAGGCTTCCGCGTAGCCAAAGAGGTTTGGGCCGATGATACCGCCGGAGATGACGCCAAGGCTGCCTTCCAGCGTGGGATGATTTTCCCCATCGGCGAGCCTAACACCGCATACGCCAAATACTTCACCGGCAACAGCTACCTCGCGCCAATTTCAGGCGAACAGATTCCGTTTGCCAACGTTACCTTCGAGCCCCGTTGCCGTAACAACTGGCATATACATAAAGCTGCCAAGGGCGGCGGACAGATGCTTGTGGGAGTGGCAGGCCGCGGCTGGTATCAGGAAGAAGGAAAGCCTGCAGTGGAGATTCTGCCCGGCACAGTGATTCACATACCTGCCAACGTAAAACACTGGCATGGCGCTGCAAAGGACTCATAGTTTGCGCACCTGGCCTTCTCGGTGCCCGGCGAAAAGACAGAAAATGTATGGCTTGAACCGGTGTCTGACCAAGAATATGACAAGCTGAAATAACGCGCCTTTTCAAGGAGGAAAACCAAAGGAGGATATGCGGCGGTGGCTCACATATCCCCCTTTAATTTTGCTCTCTAATCTTTGTGTGTTGGGCCCGTTGTGTGTTGGGCCGATCTCGGTCCAATTACTTAGCTCTAAGAGCAAAGCCTCCGCCGGGTGCCAGGTGTAATTTCAGAGAGGGCGAAGCCGTCATCACTGTGCGTTTGTAATCGCGGGCGTTGCGGTTGGCATTCACGCCGTCGGTAAATACATCGAGCTGCGTTCCCTCAGGCAGGAAGCTCAGGTCGAGAACAATGTCGCGAGGAGTCCAGTTGGTGATACCGCCGATATACCATTTATCGCCCTTGCGGCGTGCCGTAACTATATATTCGCCCAATTTGGCCTGAAGCACGCGAGTCTCATCCCATACCGTAGGCACAGAGGCTATGAAGTCGGTACATTCCTGTTCGTCGGTGTAGTTCGACGGACTGTCGCACAGCATATTGAGTGGCGAATCGAATACCATATAGAGAGCTAACTGATGCGCCCTTGTACCCTGACTCATGGGGTCATCATATACAGGATAATAGTCGCGCTTGGTGGCATTGCGCATGGCACCCTGAGTATAATCCATCGGACCTGAAGCCTGACGCAAGAAAGGTATCTGCACATCATAAAGCATCTGGTCGAGCGTATCAGGCGACCATTTCATCTGCTCCAGACCATTCACACCCTCAAAATTTATCACATTGGGGTAAGTGCGGTTCAGACCTGCCGGCTTGGCTGTGCCGTGAAAGTCGAGCAACACTTTATTGCGGGCTGCCGTTTCCGAGGCCCTGTAGAGGAAATCGTTGATTATCTGGTCATCGGCGTCCATAAAATCCACCTTGAAGCCCTTTATGCCCATTTCGGCATAATGCTTCACCACCTTCTCCATGTCGCGGTCGAAGGCTATGTAACCGGCCCAGAGAATAAGACCCACATTTTTGTCGGCTGCATTTTTTACCAGCATAGGCAAATCAATCTCCGGCACCACCTGCATCAGGTCAGCTTTCTTATTCACCGCCCAGCCCTCGTCGAGAATCACATACTCAATGCCGTTTTTTGACGCGAAGTCAATGTAGGCATTGTAAGTGTCGTTGTTGATGCCGGATTTAAAATCCACATTGCGAATGTTCCAGGCGTTCCACCAGTCCCAGGCCACCTTACCCGGTTTTATCCAAGAGGTGTCTGCAATGCGCGGCGGTTTGCCCAGCAAATACGACAGGTCGGAGGTTGCCAGAGTCTTGTCATCGCCAATCACCATGATTCGCCAGGGGAAAGAGCGTGCGCCCTTGGAGTCGGCGATATAAGGCCAGCGTTCCTGCACCAGCATCTGCAGGTTGTTGTGGCCGCCCTGTTGCCTCATTTTCGGATAAGGAGCCCACACGCCGCTCAGCTTGCCCGAGTCGCTGCGGTTCAGATACATACCCGGATAACCTTCCAGGTCTGACTCGGTTATCAGCACCTTGACATCAGGTGCAGGCTCCACTGCCATCGGCAGAAAAATCAGCTTACCGGGGTCAAGTCCGTCGACGTTTGTGGTGGTATAGATATTCTCAAACGAGCTGAAGAACTGGCTCTCGAAATCAGGTTTCTTGTGTCTGGCACGAACGTAGGGAGCTATGGCCGGAACATCGCCTGAGAAGGTATATTCGGCCGTTTCATCTTCCACCCGCAGCGGTTTGGCGGCTGTGGTTACAAACCTATACGCCACTCCGTCGTTGTATGCGCGGAATTCCACTCTCCACTGTTTGCCAAGCGACAGGGTTAGGCCGTTGTAATGGTCGCGGATTTTGTCGTGACGATATACGGGCGTTTTCACCATCTCGTCAACCGAGGTGCGTTTGATAACCTTGGCTTTGCCGCGCCCTACAACGGTGCCGTCGGTCAGCGTCATGCCTATCTCCGAGGGCTGCATAAGGGTCTGTCCGTTGTAGCTGACGGAGTATTTGAGGTTCTTTCCAGCAGTTATCTCGGCTGAGATTTTGCCGTCGGGTGATGTGAGGATAAAGGGGGCTGCCGTGGCGGAAAAGGCTGTCAGCACAGCTCCGAGGGCAGCTAAGAGTTTATGGATTTTCATGATGAAAGATGTTTTTGCAGATGACAGGTCATGGGGTGCTTCCGGCTCGGTGACGTGGAAGGCGAAAAGCCTTATGCAAAGCCGGATAAAGCCGGGTTGCCGGCACGCTGTCGGGCGCCGATATGCAAAATTAATAAAATATGTTGAAATCAGGGCGTTGGCGGTTGGATAATATTTTGTAACTTTGCAGAAAATTTTAAGCAAGATGCACACGCAGCCTAAAGCTACCCTCATGTTGCAAGACGGGACGTGTTTTGAAGGCCGTTGCTTCGGCAGCAGCGTCAACACCAGCGGCGAGGTAGTGTTCAACACTGCCATGACCGGATACCCGGAAAGCCTCACCGACCCATCTTACGAAGGCCAGATATTGGTTACCACTTATCCCCTGTTGGGCAATTACGGTGTTCCGAACCGAATGGTCACGGAATCGGACAACGAAACGGAACTTGACCCTCATTTTGAATCGAGCCATATTCACTGCAAGGCAATAATTTGTCAGGATTACAGCACTCATGCAAGCCATTGGCAGGCAGGGCGCACTCTCAGCGACTGGTTGAAGGAAGAGAACATACCCGGCATAACGGGTATCGACACCAGAGCGCTGACAAAGCATCTGCGCGAAAAGGGCTCCATGCTTGGCAAAATCATTATTGAAGGTGCCGGTGAGGAGCCTGATTTTTATGATCCCAACCGCGAGAATCTGATTGCCCGGGTCAGCACCTGTCAGCCCCGCGAATTCGGCAGCGGCGAGAAGCATGTAGTGCTTGTGGACTGCGGCACGAAATACAACATCATACGGTGTCTGGTAAACCGCGGTGTTAAGGTTACTGTGGTGCCATGGGATTACGACTTCACAACGTTGCCCTACGACGGTCTCTTCATCAGCAACGGTCCTGGCAACCCTGACCTGGCTGAAAAGACGGTGGAGAATCTGCGCAAGGCTTTTGCCATAGGCAAACCTATTTGCGGCATCTGCATGGGTAATCAGCTGCTCGGCAAAGCTGCCGGCGCCAAAATTTTCAAGCTCAAATACGGACATCGTGGCCACAATCAGCCGGTGCGCAAGGCCGGCACTGACCTCTGCTTCATAACTTCGCAAAACCACGGTTTTGCCATTGACCACAGCACGCTGCCCGCCGACTGGGAGCCTCTGTTCATAAACATGAACGACGGTACCAACGAGGGCATTCGCCATAAGAGCAAACCTTTCTTCTCGGCTCAGTTCCACCCCGAAGCAAATTCCGGACCCAAGGACACTGAGTTTATTTTCGATGACTTCATTTCAATGCTTTAACCCCGTCAGACTCACACTATGAAAGAATAACACTATGAAAGAATACAAGAAAGTGCTCCTTCTCGGTTCCGGAGCTTTAAAGATAGGCGAAGCCGGTGAGTTTGATTACAGCGGTTCGCAGGCGCTTAAGGCGCTGAAGGAAGAGGGCATTGAAACGGTGCTTATCAACCCCAATATCGCCACGGTGCAGACGTCGGAAGGATTTGCCGACAAGATTTATTTCCTGCCCGTAACGCCCCTCTTTGTCCGCAAGGTGATAGAGAAAGAGCGTCCCGACGGCATCATGCTGGCCTTTGGCGGACAGACGGCCCTGAATTGCGGCGTAACGCTTTATCAGGACGGTGTTTTGGAGGAATATGGCGTGGATGTGCTCGGCACTCCCGTACAGGCCATTATGGACACTGAAGACCGCGAACTGTTTGTGGAGCGGCTCAACGAGATAGACGTAAAGACCATCAGCAGCGAGGCCTGCACAGACCTTGATGAGGCTCGGGCAGCTGCCCGCCAGCTCGGCTATCCGGTGATTGTGCGCGCCGCTTACGCCTTGGGAGGCCTCGGCTCCGGTTTCTGCGACAATGAGGAACAGCTTGTGGCGCTGGTGGAGAAGGCGCTCACTTTCTCCCCTCAGGTGTTGGTGGAGAAATCGCTTAAGGGCTGGAAAGAGGTGGAGTATGAAGTGGTGCGCGACCGCTACGACAACTGCATCACGGTGTGCAACATGGAGAACTTCGACCCTCTGGGCATACACACCGGCGAGAGCATTGTGGTGGCGCCGAGCCAGACGCTGAGCAACGACGATTATCACACGCTGCGTGCCCTCGCCATAAAAATCATACGCCACATAGGCATTGTGGGCGAATGTAATGTGCAGTATGCCTACGACCCTCAGAGCAACGATTACCGCGTCATAGAGGTCAATGCGCGACTGAGCCGCTCGTCGGCTTTAGCGAGCAAAGCCACGGGGTATCCGCTGGCTTTTGTGGCCGCTAAGTTAGGTCTCGGTTTCGGTCTGTTCGAACTCAAGAACTCCGTAACGAAATCCACATCAGCCTTCTTCGAGCCGGCTCTCGATTACGTTGTGGTGAAGATACCTCGCTGGGATTTGAGCAAATTCCATGGCGTAAGGCGCGAGATAGGCTCGTCGATGAAATCGGTGGGCGAGGTGATGGCCATTGGCCGCACTTTTGAGGAGGCCATACAGAAGGGTCTGCGCATGATAGGTCAGGGCACACACGGCTTCGTGGAGAACCGCGAGCCCAAGATGCCCGATTTGGATTTGGCGCTCAGCCAGCCTACCGACAAACGTATCTTCGCCATTGCCAGGGCTTTACGCAAGGGTTACAGCGTGGAGCGTATTCACGAGCTGACAAACATTGACCGCTGGTTTCTGCATCGTCTGGCCAACATCACCAATACGCGCGATGAGCTGGAGCGCTTCAATAATGTTGAGGAGCTGCCGGCCGAGCTTCTTCGCCGAGCCAAGGAGCAGGGCTTCAGCGACTTTCAGGTGGCCCGCGCTCTCTATGGTGACCGCATGACGGCCGAGAGCCACGCGCTTAGCCTCACTGTGCGCCGCCGCCGCAAAGAGCTGAACATTCTGCCGGTGGTGAAACAGATTGACACCTTGGCAGCTGAATATCCGGCACAGACCAATTATCTGTATCTGACCTACAACGGTCTGGAGAACGACATTTGTTATGAGCATGACCGCAAATCGGTGGTTGTGTTAGGCTCAGGTGCCTATCGCATAGGCAGTTCGGTGGAATTCGACTGGTGCGGAGTGAATGCTCTGCTTACAGCCGCCAATCACGGTTTCCGCCCGGTGATGATAAATTACAACCCCGAGACGGTATCCACCGACTATGATATGTGCGGCAGGCTCTATTTCGACGAGCTGAGCTTTGAACGCGTCATGGATATTCTGGAGCTGGAAGAGCCTTACGGCACTATTCTCAGCACCGGCGGCCAGATTCCCAACAACCTCGCCGTAAGGCTCGACCACGAACACGTGAAGATTCTTGGCACTCAGGCCGAAGACATTGACCGCGCCGAAGACCGCAACAAGTTCTCTTCGCTGTGCGACGAACTGGGCATTGACCAGCCGCGCTGGCGCGAGCTGACGAGCATGGATGCCATTCAGGAGTTCGTTGACGAGGTTGGATACCCCATTCTGGTGCGTCCAAGCTATGTGCTTTCGGGAGCCGCCATGAACGTTTGCTCAAACGACGAGGAGCTGCACCGTTTCCTGCAGTTGGCTGCCAATGTTTCAAAGAGTCATCCTGTGGTGGTGAGCGAGTTCATTCAGCAGGCCAAGGAGATAGAGATGGATGCTGTGGCTCAGAACGGCGAGATAAAACTCTATGCAATTTCCGAGCATATAGAATTTGCAGGCGTCCATTCGGGCGATGCCACCATACGTTTCCCATCGCAGAAGCTCTATGTGGAGACCATACGCCGCATCAAAAAGATTTCGGGCAAGATAGCCAAAGCGCTGCATATCTCCGGTCCGTTCAACATTCAGTTCCTTGCCAAGGACAACGCCATCAAGGTGATAGAATGTAATCTGCGTGCCTCTCGCTCCTTCCCGTTTGTGAGCAAGGTGTCGAAACAGAATTTCATCACAGCCGCCACACAGGCCATGCTCGGGCTTCCGGTTGACAAGCCGTCAAAGTCGGCCTTCGATTTGGATTATGTGGGCATCAAGGCGTCGCAGTTCAGCTTCTCGCGTCTGCAGGGCGCCGACCCGGTGTTAGGCGTGGATATGTCGTCGACCGGCGAAGTAGGCTGTCTGGGCGATGATACTTCGGAAGCGCTGCTGAAAGCCATGCTGGCAGTGGGCTACACAGTGCCTCGTCATGCTGTGCTGATGTCTTCGGGCACCATCCGCCACAAAGTGGAGCTTTTAGACGGAGCCCGCAGGCTTACGCGCAAAGGGCTGACCATATATGCCACCGAGGGCACTTGCCGCTTCCTGAATGAAAACGGTGTGCCTGCCATCCGCGCTTACTGGCCTGCCGAGGAGGGCTCACCGAATATCGACGAGCTGCTTCACTCGCACGAAATAGACATGGTCATAAACATCCCCAAAGACCTTACTCCCAAAGAGCTGAGCAATGGCTTCAGGGTACGTCGCACAGCCGTGGACCTCAACATTCCCCTCATCACCAATGCCCGTCTGGCGTCTGCCTTTATCAAAGCTTTCTGCGAAGTTTCGCCCGAGGAGATGGAGATAAAGCCCTGGGAAGAGTACTAATCTCAGCCCCCAACTAATACACCTCGGACTAACCGGTTTGACTCATGAGCCGGTTGGTCCGAGCTGATTTTACCTATACATGGCCAATTGTCGCCTCCTCTGCCCTATTGTTTAAAAATTCCCTAACTCCACGATTTATCAACCATTTGCGCTTGGAGTTAAACTTATGAAAATGTTAAAACAGCATACATTTAATAACTTTTATTAGAATTGGTTGTTTTAGTATAAAAACGAAATCATAAGTAGTTAAACTTTGCAGCCCCGACAGAAACAGGGAGTGTGGTAAACGAGGTTCTTCCGGCTTCTAAGAGTTTCTTGGGGATGTCTTCACCCAAAGACGCGATGGCAATATCCTTGCATATGCCACTCACAAAAAACTGCAACAGAAACATCAACCGCAAGAACCTCAGATTTTAGGGAATTTCTATAAATTAAACATTTGTGTATCAGAAAAATAATTCGTATCTTTGTGTAAAACTTATAAGATATGAAGAAGACAACGTCTTACCGTAAGAATCAGCAAAATTCCAGTCTGTTTGAGCAGGAATCGACAGTGCAATCGCTTTCAGAAATGGGTAATCCTCTTGAATTCATAAGCGACATAGTCGATTTCGAGCTGTTTCGCCCCACCCTTGAGGCGCATCTTCTCAACGAGGAACGCAAAAGCAATGCCGGTCGGCGACCGATAGACCCGGTGCTGATGTTCAAGGTGATGTTTCTCCAGAGGCTTTATGGTCTCAGTGACGAACAGGCTGAATACCAGATTAAAGACCGTACGAGTTTCAGAGAATTTTTAGGCATATTGACGGTCACGGACGTTCCCGATGCCCGCACGATATGGAAATACCGGGAGTCCCTGAGTAAGAGCGGCGGCTATGACACCATGTTCAGGAACTTTTACAATCATCTGGAAACATTGGGTCTTATAGTTCACGAGGGCAAGATGATAGACGCCAGTTTCGTGGTCGCCCCCCGCCAGCGCAACACCCGGGAAGAAAACGCCGCCATAAAGGATGGCAAAGGAGACGGACTTTGGGCCGACAAGCCCAACAAGAAGCGCCACAAGGACACGGATGCAAGATGGACAAAGAAGCGCGACGAGACATTCTACGGCTATAAGAACCACGCGAAGGTATGCGTAAAGACCAAGCTTATAACCGGATATGACACAACCGATGCATCGGTGCATGACTCGAGGCGGGCTTCGGAGCTTGTTGATGAAAACGATGCCGAGGGCGAGACATTCTGGCTTGATGCCGGATATGTCGGCACGGAAGAAGGCTTTGTCGAGAAAAAAGTGAATCCGCTCATATGCGAGAAAGGATACCGCAACCATCCGCTCACAGATGAGCAGAAGTCTTCCAACAGAGACAAGTCAAAAATCAGGAGCAGGGTCGAGCATGTCTTCGGATTCATCGAGCGTTCGATGGGGGGACTGGTGTTCCGCGGTGTCGGAATGATCCGTGCAAAAGCCTGCGTGGCTCTCACAAATCTCACGTACAACATCGCCCGTCTCGCACAGATTTTCAGATATCACCCTGATTGGATAAAAGCCTGACCAGAATGGTTCAAGATTTATATTCATCTTTAGGTCAATCACTTACCCCCCAAAAAAAAACACGACTAATGACATAAAATATTTTGACATATCATACCAAATCATTAATTTTGCAACTGACAAAGGCTGACAGGCGAGGCTTAATGAGGTTCTGTCTCGATGCGCTGGCCTGAAAAATCAAATAATAGAACCTCCCTTTACATTTCAACACTATGAAAAAGATTGTAATGCTTGTGGCCATGGCCGTTATCTCACTGAGTGCCTTTGCACAGAACTGGTACGTAGGCGGCACACTCAACGCATGGCGTGAATCCTCCGACAACAAAACTGAAGTAACAATCAAACCTGAGGTTGGCTACAACTTCAACCAGACCTGGTCTCTTGGCGGCGCCATCGGCTGGCAATACAACTACAACGACGGCTTCAAGACCAACGTCTTCGCTATCTCACCTTATGTACGTGCCACCTACGCACGCGTGGGCATCGTCAGCTTCTTCGTTGACGGCGGCTTCACCTACGGTCTTGGCAAAACCAAACATGGCGACCTGAGCAGCAAAACAGTAAACATGTGGGAAGTAGGTTTCCGTCCCGGCCTGAGCGTCAACATCAACGAGCATGTAGGCATTCTGGCACACGTTGGCTTCCTCGGCTATCGCACCGCCAACAAAGCCGGTAAAGCAGCCGGTCTGCCCGAAGGCGGCGGCCTGAAACTCTCGAGCAGCGACCTCAACTTCGGCTTCTACTACAACTTCTAACCCACCCCAGCTACCGAAGCTCAGTTACAAACCGAAGGCAAGTTAGAAACTGAAGCTAAGTTACAGACTGAAGATCAGACACTTAGATAGAAGCTAAGTTACATAAACAGGAGTTTTAACCCTTCTGTAACCACTCATACCGGAGGCTGCGCCATCTTATTGGTGCAGCCTTTGATTTTATTCAGCCGCCGATGCAATCCTCAACAACGCTCCAAGACGCAATGTCGGTTTATGTATAAAAATTGGGTAATTTTGCACTTGCCAGTTGACTCTAATGCGGCGTAAAAAGAATCATTTGTTTGGGATTATTATATCGAACGTGTATATTTGCAGACATTTTTATTTTAATTCTTTCACAAAAATACATAATTTTTGTGATATGACAAAGCCCCGGCTTGGGAAAGTCAGGGCTTTGTTTTTATGTTATGCAACATGTTAAGTTGTGAAAAGGGAGTGTACCAGAATTTTGATACTCACCCCGCCTTCTTATTAAGCAAGAGGCGCTAAGAAGCAGTGCGTCTGGTGGGATGAAGGAGCGGGCGCAAGTGGTAAAAGTTGTAGTGCGCCCCAATAGGAGATGCACAGGAAATGAATTGCGACAGTTAATGATAATTTACCTCTCCATTGGTCAACAAATATCCTTCATCATCTACTACCATGCCAACTGTTGTGCCACAAGAAATTGCTTTTATCCCGTCAGCCACCTTTACCGGGATAATTCTGTTCTCCAGAGTGCCATCGCCAAGTTGCCCTATGCTATTGGCTCCAAAAGACCAAAGTGAGCCATCGTTACGTATAGCCATAGTAAATAAATTACCGGCCGACACCTTACGTACATTATCCATAACCTTTACAGGGGTTAGACGTTTAGTAGTAGTGCCATCGCCAAGTTGTCCATTTGAGTTACCACCCCATGCCCACAAGGTATTATCGTTGAGAATTGCCATGGTATGATATCCCCCTGCAGACACGGCCAATACATTATCCATAATTTTTACCGGTTTATGTCGGTCTGTATTGGTGGAATCACCAAGCTGTCCTGCTTCGTTACTACCCCACCCCCAAAGAGTGCCGTCGTTGAGAATTGCCATGGTGTGACTCGTATTTGCCGATAAGTCTCTAACATTATCCATAATCTTTACCGGACGATCTTGGTTCTTCGTGGTTCCGTCGCCCAGTTGTCCATATTTATTCCATCCCCATGCCCAAAGTGAACCATCGCAGCATAAGGCTAATGTATGGGCAAAACCGGTCGACACCTGCTTGACGTTATCCATAATCTTCACCGGACGAAGGCAATCGCTTGTGGTGCCGTTGCCCAGTTGGCCAATGTTATTCTTTCCCCACACCCACAATGTACTGTCGCAACAAACCGCTGCAACATGAGTACTACCCGCTGATACCTGCCGTACATTGTCCATAATATGTCTACTCTCACTTAGAGAGTAGCGCTGGAAAGGCTTCCCACCAATGAGAATCCCATGCAAGTTTGTTCCAAATCCCCAGAGAGAATTTTCGTCATCTATGTAAAGGTAGATACCGTAACCTGTCTCTACAGAGTCACATTTGTGTTGTGCTGAAGCACTTATAAAAGCCGAAACCAGAATCAGAAGGCTGAATATAAGTTTTTTCATTCTACAGATATTTAAGTTTCTTGTTCACATTTAGGATTTCAAAAATAGCTTTACCATTCAGATGATGGATAAATGGATAAATTAACAAAATTAATAATAAATTTGCTAATGACAAAATCTTCGGAAGAACCAGTAATCAGTATAAATATCTTTTAGATAAATTTGTAACCTATTCATAAACAACCTTCTGCATTTTTACTAATTAGGAAATAAATATTACCTTTCAAACCCCAATAAACCATCAATTTGTTTGCAAAAGAAGTTGGACTAATTTTCAATTTATAGCCGCTAAAATGTGGCGAACCCGGATGGGAAAGGGCAGCGATGAAGAGAGAAAGAGAGAACAAAGACAAAAGTAACAGTTCTTTTTCCACACATTTTCCAAACCCCAATTGGCGATGAAAAGTTTAACAATATTTAACATTAAGGGGTAAATGGCTGATTGCAGGGAATTAGCTTTGTTATGGAATGAAAGGTAGTGGGTTAAACAAGGTACTATGTTTTGCATAGTGCCGTTTTTTACATACCTTTGCACCGGATTCTTACGGACATGCCTGTATCCGGTCTTGAATCCAACAGGCAAATGAAACAAATCTCAGATTTCTATCTGAAAAGAATGCAAAGAACCAACAGGAACAAATGAACGGAATTTTATTATCGTTTGCATTAGCCACAGCATCAGTAGCCGCCGCAGCTTCGCCATACTGCATTCAGGCAAACGTGCTTGATGCCATGACTGCCGAGACCTTACCCGGAGTAACATACACTGTTTTTGCCGCCAACGACACGCTGCACAGTGTGGCCGCCGGCATGACGGCAACTAACGGTGAACTGAAGGTGGAACTACCCTCTGCCGGCAATTACATCCTCAAGCTGAATTTAGCCGGACAGAAGCCTTTAAGCACTTCTTTCGCTGTTACGGAAGAGAAACCTGGGGCTATGCTCGGTGCCTTGGCCATGCAATCGGAAGGTGAAGCGCTCGACGAGGTGGTGATTACCGGACGGCGCCCTGTGATAGAGGCGACAGGCGACAAGGTGAGCTACAACCTGACGGAGGACCCGTCGACGCAGACTCACACTGTGCTCGAAATGCTGCGCAAGGTGCCTATGGTAACGGTTGATGCTCAGGACAACATTATGATTAACGGCCAGAGCAACTTCAAGATTTACCTCAACGGCAAGGAAGACCCCATGCTCAGTCAGAATGCCTCAACAATACTGAAATCGCTGCCTGCTTCGGCCATAAAGCGCATTGAGGTGATTATGGACCCGGGTGCCAAATACGACGCCGAGGGCGTTGGCGGCATTCTCAACATCATCACCGAAACTCAGGCCAGCACCGACGGCCAGATGGCCACTCTGCAGCTTGGTGCAGGTCCGGATAACGGCAATGCCTCTGTCTACGGCATTATGAAGCACAACAAGGTAACGGCCAGCGTCGACGTAAGCTATTACCGAAACTTCGGCAACCGCACCAACGACGCATCTATCATCCGCAAGAACTTTAGTGCCGAGAACCCCTCTACAATAGACCAGGAATCGAAAATGAGCGACTCCAATTCGTTCCTGCAGGGCGATGTGCATCTTAGCTGGGAGCCTAACGAAAAGAATCTCTTCACGGCCAGTGCCAGCGGATACGGAGGCTGGGGAAGGCAGAACTTCGACGGCACGTCAGACATCTACGGTAAAGGTTCCGCTCTCCTTTCGCACACGGCTTCGCGCATTCGCGGTAAATGGTCGTGGGGTTCGGTAACAGCCAACACAGGCTATCAGCACAACTTCAATGCCGAGGGACACAACATCATTCTGTCGTATCAGTATGTTCATGGGCTGGATAAAAACAAACAGTACAACACCACTCTTGAAAGCAATGAGCCGGGTTATGTGCCCTGTATGTACGACTACACCAACTCTCCTACCAACGAGCACACGGTGCAGCTCGACTACACCAACCCCATCAGCAAATACTTCACTCTGGAAGCAGGCGCCAAGGGTATCTTCCGCCGCAACAGCTCTGACGGCTACACCATGAACGGACCCGACTGGGACAACCTGGTTATGGCCGAACACAACGACGTTGACCTGAAACAGAATCAGGATGTGGCTGCCGGTTACGCCTCCTATTCGGGCACCTTCGGCAAATTCGGATTAAAGGCCGGTCTGCGCTACGAATACACGCGCATGTCGGTGAAATTTAAGACTCCGGGTTACGACAATTTCTCGACCAATCTCAACGACTGGGTGCCGAATGCGTCAATCAGTTACTCCTTCACCCCTATGCAGAATCTGTATGCCAGCTATCAGCAGCGCATCCGTCGCCCGGGTGTGGATGAGCTGAACCCTCATGAAAGCGAATACATAAACGACTTCTTCCAGCGCGGCAACCCCGACCTGACGAGCGAGAAAAGCCATATCGTGGCTCTCTCCTACTCCAACTTCAGCGGCAAATTAGGCATCAACCTGCGCACATCCTACTCTTTCTCTAACAACCGCATAGCCACTCTGCAGACCGTTGAAGGCGATAAATTCTTCTTCACATACGCCAACGTAGGCAGCCAGAAAGACTGGGACATCAACGCCTTTGTAAAATATCAGATTAACGGATTGATGGACGTTTCGGGCAATGTGGGACTGCGCTACACCAATCTGCGCTACAAAACGCAGAATATGGGCAACCACGGCTGGAATCTCAGCTTTAACGCCAACTACAACTACTCCATGCCATGGAACATGAAGCTCAACGCCTACGCCGGCTTCTTCACCAAGCGTTATGAACTGCAGGGCACTCAGGGCGGCTTCGACTACCACGGCATAAGCATAACAAAAGCCTTCTTCCAGGGCGACAAACTGAAAATAACCCTTTCGGGCAATAATTTCGCTCATCCCACCGTCAAAGGAAAAATGGACACCTACGGCGCAGACTTCCGCAACACAATGCGCATGAATGTGGCTGTATGGAGCGTTCAGCTTTCGGTAGGAATCACCCTGGGTTCGCTCCAGACAAATGTAAGTCGCGTGGCCAAGCAAATTGAAAACGACGACGTGCAGCAAAGTCAGGGCGGCGGCTCCATGGGAGGCATGAACAACTAAGACCCTATGCCTATAAACAAAGAGAACATAGCCACGCAGATGCGCAAGGGAATCATGGATTATTGCTTCCTGATAATCCTTGCGCATCGGCGTGCGTATCCCAGCGAAATAATCACCGGTCTTCAGCAAGTGGGCCTGAGCGTAAAAGAAGCCACTGTATACACCGTGCTCAACCGTCTCACCAAAGAGGGCAAGGTAACCTATCAATGGGAAGAATCGCCCTCGGGCCCCCCACGCAAATACTTCCTCATAACCATGCTCGGACAGGAATACCTGAAGGCAACGGCTGAAGTATGGCATGAGATTTCAACCTCCATCAACAAACTCAACAATATTTCCGACAACCAATGCAACCCACAATCAATGTAAACCTCGGAGGGCTTCAGTTCACTCTCAACGACTGCGCTTACCGTCTCATGGACGAATATCTGAACTCTTTGGCCGAAGTGTTCAGGGCTCAGCATTTCGATGCTGAAGAATTGGTTGCCGACATAGAAGTGCGGTGTGCCGAGATTCTGTCGACCGAGCATGACCGGTTTCATTATATAATAACGGAAGGCGACATCAACGCTCTCATCGACCGCATGGGGCGCCCGGAAGAGATAATGGAGGAGCAGGTTACGGAATCGGCAGGCTACGAAAATATCAACGTCAAGGAGACGTTTGTGAAGCCGCCTGTCTACCCCATGCCAAACCAGCCTTTGCGCAAGAGGCTTTACCGCATACGTCAGGGCGCCGAGTTGGGCGGCGTTTGCGGCGGTATTGCAGAATATTGCGGATGGGATCCCACTTACGTGCGCATAGCCACCATAATACTGGCATTCCTGTCGGCCTCTACAATTGCCATTGCATATCTTATATTATGGATTGTGATACCTCAGGCCAAGACACCTCTGCAGGAAATGGAGCTGCGCGGCGAATCGCCCACACTCAACAACATCGGCAACACTGTAAAGCAAGCCTTTGGGTTCGGCTCCAACAAAAAGGACTCGAAAAACAGCGCTTGTGAAGTGCAGTTTGAGAAACTGACTCCCGACACGGGCAAAAAGAATGTGAAACGTACCAACCGTTTCTTCTCGGGCCTGATGAAAGTGCTCATGGCCCTTGCCGGACTCATTTTCATACTCATCACAGCCGGCCTTGTGGTTATCTTCATCACCTATTTCTGCTACGGCATAATAGAGTTTTTCAACACTCACAACACACCCATAAACTTCGGCTTCTATCTCAGCGTTCTCGGCCTGGGCTGTCTGGTAGTAGGCATACCGCTGTCGTTCTGCGTATACCTTATCAGCGGAGCTTTGTTCCGGCCCAACAGAGACCGCAGGATGAAACCAGCATGGCGGCTTGCCCTCTTCATTGTATGGACGATAGCCGTGATACTGTGCGTGAAAGTTTCACGCTTCTATCAGTCGATGCCGCTCGACTGAAGCGTGCTCGCCAAGACTCCGAAACAGATTCTCATAACATAAACTTGCTTAATTTGGCGCAGGATATGACGTTCTTGTCATACCCTGCGCCGCTGTTGATTAAGAATATTTCACCTTTGCAACTCGCTGACTCATAGAATTTTAGCACTTCATAAAGAATTCTTTATTTGCCACCGATACTTTTAGCATATTATTTGTTAATAAGATAAACACACAATAAGAATAAAATTAAATCTATAATACTATGTCAAAGATTATTGGTATAGACCTCGGCACGACCAACTCCTGTGTAGCCGTGCTCGAAGGAAAAGAACCGGTAGTGATACCTAACAACGAAGGCCGTAACACCACGCCTTCAGTAGTAGCATTCGTCGACGGCGGCGAACGTAAAGTTGGCGATTCAGCCAAACGTCAGGCCATCACTAACCCCACACGCACCATTTACTCCATAAAACGTTTTATGGGTGAGAAATGCGGTCAGGTAGAAGAGGAAATCAAACGCGTACCCTACAAAGTGGTATGTCAGAATGGTATGCCGAAAGTAGACATCGACGGACGCGACTACACCCCGCAGGAAATTTCAGCCATGATTCTTCAGAAGATGAAGAAGACAGCCGAAGATTTCCTTGGCGAGGCCGTAACGGAAGCCGTTATCACGGTGCCGGCATATTTCGACGACTCACAGCGTCAGGCCACCAAAGAGGCCGGCGAAATAGCAGGCCTTAAGGTTCGCCGCATCGTTAACGAGCCTACCGCAGCAGCCCTTGCCTACGGCCTCGACAAATCAACCAAAGAACAGAAGATTGCCGTATTCGACCTTGGCGGCGGCACATTCGATATCTCCATCCTGGAGCTTGGCGACGGCGTATTTGAGGTTAAATCAACCAACGGCGACACGCACCTCGGCGGCGACGACTTCGACCACGTAATCATCGACTGGCTGGCCGACGAGTTCCAGCAGGAGGAAGGCATGAACCTGCGTCAGGACCCCATGGCAATGCAGCGTTTGAAAGAGGCTGCCGAAAAGGCCAAGATTGAGCTTAGCTCATCGACCTCAACGGAAATCAACCTCCCCTACATCACAGCTAACCAGAGCGGCCCGAAACACCTGGTAAAGACTCTTACCCGCGCCAAATTCGAGGCTCTCTGCCACAACCTCATCGAAGCCGTTGTGCCTCCCTGCGTACAGGCTCTTAAGGATGCAGGCTTCAGCGCTTCGCAGATTGACGAAGTAATCCTGGTGGGCGGCTCCACACGTATCCCGGCCATTCAGGCAAAGGTAAAGGAAGTGTTCGGCAAAGAGCCCAACAAAGGCGTTAACCCCGACGAAGTAGTGGCAATAGGCGCAGCCATCCAGGGCGGCGTGCTGAGCGGCGACGTGAAGGACGTTCTTCTGCTCGACGTAGTGCCTCTGAGCATCGGCATTGAGACCCTCGGCGGTGTAATGACCAAGCTCATTGAAGCCAACACCACTATTCCTACCCGCAAGAGCGAAACGTTCTCTACAGCAGCCGACAATCAGCCTGAGGTAACGGTACGCGTATTCCAGGGCGAGCGTCCCATGGCAGCCGACGACAAGCTCCTCGGCGAATTCAACCTCGGCGGCATTGAACCCGCTCCGCGCGGCGTGCCTCAGATTGAGGTAACCTTTGAGGTGGACGCCAACGGCATCCTCAACGTAACGGCCCGCGACAAGAAAACCGGCAAAGAGCAGAGCATCCGCATCGAAGCCAGCAGCGGTCTTACCGACGCAGAGATAGAACGTATGCGCACCGAAGCCAAAGCCAACGAAGAAGCCGACAAGAAAGCTAAAGAGCGCGCCGAGAAGCTCAACCGCGCCGACAGCGTCATCTTCCAGGCAGAACGTCAGCTGGCTGAATGGGGCGACAAAGTTCCCGCCGACAAGAAAGCCAACGTAGAAGCCTCCATAGCCAAGCTCAAAGAGGCTCACAAAGCACAGCTGCTCGAAGACCTTGATATGTATGAGAAACAAATCACCGAAGGCCTTCAGGCAATAGCTCAGGACGTAGCAAACGCACAGGCAGCCGCCGGCGCACAGGCAGGTCCGCAAGCCGGTCCTCAGCCCGGAGCCAACCAGACCCATCAAAGCGGCAACCCCGATGTTGAAGACGTCAACTTCGAGGAAGTGAAGTAATCCAGCCAACCAACGATAGCAAAATGGAGTGTAGCTCAGCGAGTTGCACTCCATTTTTATTTGCATCTTTTTCTCCGAATACTTGTTTTCTATCGATTTTTAGCTTATATTTGTATCAAAATTGTACCGGAACTTATTCTGGCGTTGAATTGTCCTTATGATACTTATTTGACGTTAAAGTGATACAAGTTAAAAGTTATGCCAGAAAGCAAAGCCAAAATAATGCGCCACTGCATCGTGTGCGGGAAGCCATTCCTCGCCAAAAGTGTCAACTCGGTTCACTGCTCAAGGAAGTGTTCCGATGAGACATTTCGTAATAAGAAGCGAGCGTTGAAAAAGGAGGAAAGAAGAAAGGCAATTGTTAACAGTGCCGACGGACATCAGTACCTGACAGCCGTTCAGGTCATCAACAAGTATAACATTTCAAAGCCCACCTTATATAGATGGATTAGACAGGGGAAGATAAAGGCTTACAATCCCGGCATACGAATGACCTTTGTTGATGTTACCGAAATTGAAACCTTATTGGAAGTTAGGAAGAACCCTCTTGTAGAGGAAACGCCTAAAAGGCTATATTCATTGGAACCGGAAGATTGTTATACAATCGGCGAGGTTTCCAAACTTTTCCGGGTAAGCGAATCAACGGTATATAGCAACCTTCGCAAATTCAGTATTCCTATGCGTCAGATTGGACGATTTGTGTATGTTCCAAAATATGACATTGACAAAATATTCAAATCCGAGAAATGAAGAAGAAGTTTCCCCATACAACAGTTGCTGTCAAACTGCGCAAAAGCGAAACCCGCAACGAGTGGTATCTTTATGTTGAAGCCTATCCCGTATATGAAAAGGAGGGAGAAAAGCCCAAACGAGTACGCGATTATGTAAAGCGCACTATTACTACTCCGATTTGGGATAAAAAGAAAGCGACTCGTGGAGGTGGTTTCCAGCCGAAGCGAGACATCAATGGTGTAATCATGTGTAAATCGCTGACCGATCAGGAGTCGTGTATCTATGCTGATAAGGTTAGGCAAATTCGACAGAAGGAGTATGACACTGCTGCTTTGTACTCCGACCAGGATGCCGCGCAGGCTGAATTGCAAGAAAAGGCAAATGCCAATTTCATCGACTATGTGAAGGAAATCACTGTGGAGCGGCATAAGAACAGTTCTGCCTCAATCCTGATAAACTGGAAGCGCATGGGCGAACTGTTGAAAATATTCTCAAAAGACGGAAACATTCCATTCGGTCGGATTGACACAAAGTTGATAAATGATTTCAAGAACTTCCTTCTAACGGCTCCAAAAGGCGGCAAGAAGAAAGGTACATTGTCGCAGAACTCGGCTGCAACATATTTCTATATCTTTAAGGCCGCACTCAAGCAGGCATTTGTAGATGGCTATCTATCTGTTGACCTCGCAGCTAAAGCCAAAGGCATCGCCGAGGAAGAAAGCCGTCGTGAGTTTCTGACAATTCCCGAACTCAACTTACTGGCGAAAACCCCATGCGACAATCCCGTCATAAAACGTGCTGCCCTGTTTGCCGCATTGACAGGACTACGTCATTGTGATATCAAGAAGCTTCATTGGGGAGATCTTCAAAAGGTAGGTGAGCAGTACCGTATCAACTTCACACAGAAGAAAACGAAAGGTGTGGAATATCAGCCGATTTCCGATCATGCATATAATCTTTGTGGAACACCGGGTGATAGTGACCGTCTCATATTTGAGGATTTGCCGGATCCATCGTGGATTTCACGCCCGATTAAAAGGTGGATTGAGACTGCCGGGATCAAACGTCGAATCACATTCCACTGCTTCCGGCATACATTTGCGACACTCCAAATCGCCGAAGGCACAGACCTTTACACTGTCAGCAAGATGTTAGGCCATACTAATGTCCGCACGACTCAGATATATGCCAAAGTCGTTGATGAAAAGAAGAACGAGGCAGCGAATGCCATCAGTCTCGACCTGAATTTTGACGATATTAAGTAACATTTTTTAAATATATAAATATCAGAGCATTATATAAAAATGCCTAAAAATTAAGCTATTACATGATGATTTCTTTATCGTTTTCTATGGATTTTCTAACTTTGTAGAAAATTCTAAAAATGATAACCAAAACTCTCCCCAAATTAGCACCGGGAGTCATTACCGGTATCAATCTTATTCTCTCTACAGCTATGGCATGGGGTACCTGTGGCAAGTATGACCTCGGGCTGCAATGGAGTCTGTTGTTCGTGCCAATATATTTTGCAACCTGGTCGCTGTTTTATGCCGGTTGCAACAGAATAAGCGCACTAATTGTGAACGCTTTCGATAAAGCTCATAGTAACTTAATCACCCGTAAGCAACATGAAGCTGTGGAAGAGGCTCTAAGAAACGTTGAGCCGACTGTCATAGTGAAAGATGCTGATGCAGAGGATGCCGTCAAGTTTCACGATCATTATATCGCCGAGACTAACATAGTCAGGGAACAGCTTGTTCGTGAAGATGCTGATAAGCTAAACAAAACCTTGTCTTACGCACAGGAGACTCTTATGCGCCTCAATTTCAGCCAGACAGAAGTATCCCAAATTTTGGATTGCGTGAGATTGTCTTGCCCTGAAAAAAGTTGACTCATAAAAGAGTCAAAAGAATGATCAAATTTCAAAGTCTGCCGAGACAAAAGCGTCAGGCAATCCGCGAGGAAGTTCTCAGGCTTTACGCCGAGACGGACATGAGCTATGGAGAAATAGCAGAAGTAAACGGAGTTCAGATACGCACAGTTGAATATATTATTCGTAACTTCGCGTCAGAACTTCCAGAAACACCCGTTATGCGTAAAAAGAAGAAAGACGTCAGCGCCGAAGATTACGATGCCCTGCGTGCGGAAATCACCCGTCTGAAGAAGGAGTTGCGTTATGAGAAAATGCGCTCCGAAGCTCTTGACACGATGATTGACGTAGCCGAGGAAATGTTCAACATCCCGGTAAGAAAAAAAGCTGGCACCAAACAGTGAAACGCCTGTACGCACAACGTTCGGAGACCTATACGGTCACCGAACTGTGCGGGCTGTTTGGTAAGAGAAAGCAGGCCTATTATAAGCACGATTTCAACGTTGATTTGCGCCGTATGTCACTGGAAGAGTTTGCCGTACAGTTCATCCGGGAAGTCAAGGCCAAGGATCCC
>ERZ825384.1135-NODE-1135-length-32406-cov-4.054651_pt1 | contig 32406 bp, 26 predicted proteins | sample MGYA00519931_ERZ825384 | MGnify/ENA primary metagenome ERZ825384 (study PRJEB31778, sample SAMEA3449200) | human gut metagenome | biome: human gut; feature: human-associated habitat; material: faeces | place: United Kingdom | collected 2010/2012 ...
GGACGCAAAGAACACCGTCTACCTCCGCCCCGAGACCGCGCAGGGCATCTTCGTCAACTTCAATAACGTCCAGCGCACCACGCGCAAAAAGCTCCCGTTCGGCATCGGCCAGATCGGCAAGTCCTTCCGCAACGAGATCACGCCGGGCAACTTCATCTTCCGCGTGCGCGAGTTCGAGCAGATGGAGCTCGAGTTCTTCTGCAAGCCGGGCACCGACCTTGAGTGGTTCAACTACTGGCGCACGTTCTGCCACAACTGGCTGCTCTCCATCGGCCTGAAGGACGAGAACCTCCGCCTGCGCGACCACGATCCCGAGGAGCTGTGCTTCTACTCCAAGGCAACGACGGACTTCGAGTTCCTCTTCCCGTTCGGCTGGGGCGAGCTCTGGGGCGTTGCCGACCGCACGGACTACGACCTCACGCAGCATCAGAACACCAGCGGCGTGAAGATGGTCTATCGCGAGGGCGAGGGCAAGGACATGGTCGAATACGTCCCCTACGTCATCGAGCCGTCGCTCGGCGTGGAGCGCAGCGTGCTCGCGGTCCTGTGCGACGCCTACGATGAAGAGGTCGTCGGCCAGGACAAGAAGGGCAACGACGACGTGCGCGTCGTGCTGCACTTCCACCCTGCACTCGCCCCCTTCAAGGCCGCGATCCTGCCGCTTTCCAAGAAGGACGTGCTCGCCGGTCCCGCGATGGAGCTCTACAACGAGCTTTCCAAGGAATTCATGGTCGACTACGACGAGACCGGCTCGATCGGCAAGCGCTACCGCCGCGAGGACGAGATCGGCACGCCGTACTGCATCACGTTCGACTTCGACACCGTCGGCGACGAGGCCAACGGCATCGCGGCCGACCACTGCGTCACCATCCGCGAGCGCGACAGCATGGAGCAGGTCCGTATCCCCATCGATCAGGTCAAGGACTTCCTGCGCGAAAAGTGCGCGTTCTGAGAAAAGTTTTCCACAGAATGGCAAGAAGGACAGCTCTCGAAAGAGAGCTGTCCTTTTTCTAATTCCGTTCGGCAGTGCAAAATTTCAGCAAGGCTGAAATTTTCATTCAGGCATCAAGGACGTGCTTTCCCCTTGTCCCGTCCTCATTCATATAGTACCCGTCTATAATGGTCCGATAACCGCCGCCAAAGCTCCAGTTGTTCTCTTCAATAAATGCGAGGAATTTATCAATAAAGTCATCCCCGGAAACCTCTTCAGGAACGGTGACACATCCTTGAATTTCGATCTCTTTGATCAATGAAAACACCTCCGCAATTGTTAAAATATCGAATATTTTGATATAGCTGCAATTCGGTTTGCGGGGGTATTTTACCACACTTCCCCGCCCGCCGGCAAGAACCCCACAAAGCGGGAAACTTGTCCGGTTGCGTTTTTCCTGTCGAAATGATATACTTTGTTATTATGCTTTCAGAAAGGGGACGTCCCCAACATGCGTTTTTTCTCTTCTCTGGTGCGGCCTGACGAGTCGACGGGCGCGGTGATGCGCTGGGTGCATCGCATCTGGGTCTTCTTCTGGCTCACGGTGCTGGGCGCGGGCATTGGCCTTCTCTCGCTCTACCTCACGGCACATTCCTACGCAAGCATCGACGCGACGGCGCTTTTGCAGTCGTACTTCAAAATTCCACTGCTCGTAGCGATGAACCTGCTTGCGCCGATCCTGCTTGTCTACCTCGGCTTTTTCCTCTTTGCTCGTCCGTGGGCGGCGTACCTGCTCTCGGCGCTGCCGTTTTTCACGCTCGCGCTCGCGAGCTACTACAAGGTGCAGCTGCGCGGCGACCCCGTGCTCGCCACCGACCTGCGGCTCATCCGCACGGCGGGCGGCATCATGGGCAACTACACGTTCGAAATTTCCGCGCCCGTGATCGTCGTCCTTGAGGGCTTTGTGCTGATGCTCGTGCTCTCGTGCCTGATGCTCCGAAAAGAGCGCATGAGCCCGCGCTCCCGCCTTGCGGGCATCATGCTCATGCTCTCTGTCACGCTCGCGTGCTATTTTGAGCTCTACACCAGTCCTTCTATCTACAAAGAGACCGCCAACAACGACCTCATTTCCCCGTGGTCGGCGGTCGAGGTCTACATCTCTCGCGGCACGACGTATCCGTTCCTACACAGCGTGCAGGACATGTTCCCCGAGCCCCCGGAGGGCTACCGCGAGAGCGAGGCCAAGCAGATCCTTGAGCAGTATGCGGACAGCGACATTCCCGACGATCAGAAGATCACGGTCGTCGGCATCATGCTCGAGGCATTCTCCGACCTGTCCGACTTCCCCCAGTTAAATGAAATCTCCGCCGTGCGGAATCTCTACGAGCCGCTGCACGAGCTCGAGAGCCGCAGCGTCTCGGGCAACCTCCTCACGAATATCTTCGCCGGCGGCACGACGAACACCGAATGGGGCTTCCTCACGGGGTACAGCCAGCACGAGGAGTTCCGCGGCCCGATCAATTCCTACGTCCGCTACTTCAAGGATCAGGGCTACGACGCGCTCTACCGCCATCCCGGCTACTCGTGGTTCTACAACCGCAGCAACGTCAACGAATACCTTGGCTTTGACGAGTGCGTCTTTAACGAATCGGGCTTCGGCGACCTCATCTCCATCGAGGACGCGCTCTTCAAGTCCGACACCGTGCTCGTCGACTACCTCTTAAACGACATCGACTCGCGCACGGAGGACGATGACCCTCTCTTCCTCTTCTCCGTCTCGTACCAGAACCACGGGCCGTACAGCTCCGAGACCTACTGGGAGGAGTACGTCACGCCCGCCAAGACCGGCTGGTCGATGGAAAGCTGCTGCGTCATCAACAACTACCTGGCCGGCATCCGCAGCACGATCGAGCAGATGCGCCGCCTCACGCGCGAGCTGGAAGCGCGCGATGAGCCCATCGTGCTCGTTCTCTTCGGCGACCACAAGCCGTGGATGGGCAACGGCAGCAGCGTCTACGCCGAAATGGGCGTTGACCTCGACGTGTCCACGCAGGAGGGCTTCTACAACTACTTCTCCACCCCCTACCTCATCTATGCCAACAAGGCCGCCAAGGAATCCCTCGGTCAGGACTTCCGCGGCGACGGCGGCGACATTTCCCCGTGCTTCCTGATGGACAAGCTCTTCTTCGAGTGCGGCTGGACGGGCGACGGCTTCATGCAGCTCCAGCGCGAGACGCGCGCCGTCACGCCGCTGATGCACGAGGACGGCTACCGCATGGTCGACGGTTCCATCACGCTCGACGTGCCCCCAGACGTCGCCGAGATCTGCCGCAGGTACCTCTGCGCGCAGTATTACCGCGAACAGCACTTTGTTTCCGAGTCATAAAAAGGAGAATCGCCATGAAATCTCTCAAAATCACCGCACTTTCCCTCGTCCTGGTTCTGCTTCTCGCCGCCTGCGGCGCGAAAAACGACACCCCCGATGAACCCGCCGTCGATCCGACGCCGGAACCTCCTATCGAGCAGCCGGTGGAAAAAACGCCCGATGAGCGCATCAACGACATCATTGCAGATATGAGCATCGAGGAAAAAGTCGGCCAGCTCTTCTTTGTCCGCTGCCCCGAAACGGGCGCGGCGGAGGACGTCGAAACCTATCACCTCGGCGGACTGCTGCTCTTCGGCAGGGACTATAAGAACGCAAACGGTGACTGGCTCACCGAGGACGACTTCACCGCGGCGCTCGCGTCCTATCAGGCCGCGGCGGCCATCCCGCTTTTCATCGGCAGCGATGAAGAGGGCGGCACGGTCACGCGCGCGAGCAAAAATCCGAATCTCTTCTCCGAACCTCTCCCCTCCCCGCAGGAGCTCTATGCCGCGGGTGGCCTCGACGGGCTGCTCGAACGAACGCTCAGCTACAACCAGAAGCTCAAAGCGTTCGGCGTCAACGTGAACTTCGCCCCCGTGTGCGATGTGTCGACGAATCCCGACAACTTCATCTACGCGCGCTCGTTCGGGCAGGACGCGCAGACGACCGCGGACTATATCTCAAGCGTCGTGCCCGTCTATGCGCAGTCCGGCGTCGCCTGCGTCTTAAAGCACTTCCCCGGCTACGGCAACAACGCCGACACGCACACGGGCATCGCGCTCGACGCGCGCCCGTACACCACGTTTGAAAAGTCCGACCTCGTCCCCTTTGAATCCGGCATCGCCGCGGGCGCGCCGTTCGTGCTCGTGAGCCACAACATCGTCGAGTGCATGGACGGCGCGTATCCCGCGTCCCTTTCGGCGAAGGTCCACACGCTGCTGCGCGACACGCTCGGCTTCACCGGCGTCATCGTGACGGACGATCTCGCGATGGATGCCGTCAAAGCCTACGCGCAGGACGGCAGCGCCGCCGTGCTGGCCATTCAGGCGGGCAACGACATGATCGTGACCACCGACTATCAGACGCAGATCCCGCAGGTGATCGCCGCCGTCCAGTCCGGCGAGATCGCCGAAAGCGATATTGACGCGCACGTTTTCCGCGTGCTGCACGAAAAACAGGCGCTCGGCCTGATCGACTAAAGGAGAACCCCATGGAAACAAGAAAACTCTACTATGAAGATCCCTTTCAGAAGGGCTTTGCCACCACCGTCGTCTCCTGCGACGCTGTCAAGGGCGGCTACGCCGTTGTCCTCGCGGAGACGGCCTTCTACCCCGAGGGCGGCGGCCAGCCGTATGACACCGGCGTTTTGGGCGAGGCGAACGTGCTCGAGGTCCACGAGAAAAACGGCGTCATCACGCACCTTTGCGACAAGCCCTTCGAGGTGGGGGAGAGCGTCTCCGGCAAGATCGACTGGGCGCGCCGCTTTGACCACATGCAGCAGCATTCGGGCGAGCACATCTGCTCGGGCCTCATCTGCGAGCGCTTCCACTGCGACAACGTCGGCTTCCACATGGGCGCGGACGTCGTCACGATCGACTTCAACGCCGACATTTCGTGGGATGAACTTATGGAGATTGAACAGCTCGCCAACCTGTACATCTATGAGGATCACCCCATCGACATCCAGTTCTATCGCGGCGCGGAGCTCGACAAGGTCGAGTACCGCAGCAAAAAGCCGCTCGAGGGCGACGTGCGCATCGTCTCCTTCCCCGGCGCGGACTGCTGCGCCTGCTGCGGCACGCACGTCGTGCGTTCCGGTCAGGTGGGACTCGTCAAGTTCCTCTCCGTGCAGAAGTTCCGCGACGGCGTTCGCATCGAACTTCTTTCCGGCAAACGCGCGCACCGCTACCTTTCGGAGTGCTGGGCGCAGGACGTGCGTATCGCACAGGCGCTCTCCGTCAAGCCGAACGCGAGCTTTGCGGGCGTCGAGCGCGTGCTCGCTGAGCTTTCCGCGCTCAAGCAGCGCTGCGCAAAGCTCGAAGAGTCCGTCTTCGCCCAGACCGCCGCGCAGTACGAAGGCAAGGGCGACGTGCTGCTCTTCGAGGACGAAATGTCCGGCGACAGCCTGCGCAAGCTCTGCGACGCGGTCACGAACCACTGCGGCGGCCGCTGCGCGGTCTTTGCCGGCGCGGACGGCGCGTACAAGTACGCCATCGGGCATGTCGGCGGCGATCTTCGTGAGCTCACGAAAAAGATGAATGTCGAGCTGAACGGCCGCGGCGGCGGCAAGCCGAATTTTGTGCAAGGCAGCGTGGCCGCTGCGCGCGGGGCGATCGAAGCATTTTTCGCAGAATAATTTGCAATGACTCCCGCACCAATGCGGGAGAAGTTTCCCCTGCACCGTGCAGGGGAGCGAGTCAAAGGGGCCATTCTCTTTCGCAAAAGAGAATGGCCCCTTTGGAACCCCAAGAGAAAGGCTTTGCATTGGCAGATTGGCACTTGAAGAGCTGCGCGGCCTGCGGAATCAGGTGCCTGCCGGGTGTTGTATCTAAACGACTTGGTTTGCTTCTATCTTCGCTGTCGCTTTGCCTGCGATTCGGTAGCCTTACGCAATTTCCGCCTACTTTGGACTTGTACAGATTTGCTATTGCCTGCCGAGGCGGCTTTGCTGGCGCTCGCCGCAGTACGCACTACCAAGACGATATGCATTGTCAGATGATTAGGCTGCACCAAAACAAGATGAGCAGAGCGGCAGCGGATGATAGAAGTAGGCCAAATCGTATAGCAATACTAACGCGGCTTCGCCGCGCGCAGGGAAGTGCAATCGGCAAGCATCGCAGCTCTTCGAGCTGCTCGCTTGCAATGTCAAAACCTTTCTCTTGGGGGATTTAAAGGGGGTTATTCTCTTTCGTGAAAGAGAATAACCCCCTTTGATCCGTGCAGAGCCTGCGGCGCTGCAATGCCCCCTCGCGCCCAACGGGCGCGACTTAATCCCTCCAAACCAGTTTGGAGACCTCATCCCCAAAAGTCCGAAGAGCTTCCTCTTCGATTCTTTTGCACTGCAAGGATTGTAAAGGTATTAACCATGTCAATTCAACAGCTTTCCCGCGGCGTTTCCAAACGCCGACGATCTTCCCGTCGAGCAGGATGCTCGGTCTAACGATACCGGCGAGCGTGAACACGCCGCGCAGAGCCTCTTCGGGCAGGAACGGGTTCGAACGCTTTTCATATCCGAGCATCAGCGGATCAAAGCCAGCGAGGAATCGACAGCAGGACAGGTCGCCGATAATATTGATATCGCATAAGCTGTAAAATATTTTGCCTTCACAGATAAACTCTTGCGGGGAGAGCGATTCGATGACCGGCAGCAGCTCTCGCTGGGGCAGTCCGAAGAAGTATGCGGCGTCCTGTACTGTTACGGGGCCGTAGTGTGTCAGATAGCGCCGCATGAGAGCGCGCAGAGCGTCGGCTTTTGTCATCGGTGCAAACGGTGGGCAGGGGCGAAAGGCCTTTTTCTGCTGCGCGGTGTGGCAGAGCACGCCGCTTTCGCACAGCGCGCGGAGCAGCCCGCCCCAGGGATCGAACGCGCTTTGTTCTTCATCGGCGGTCATGCCGTGCTCGCGGCAGATAAGGCGCAGCTCCTCGCGGCCGCCGCAGCCGCTTTGGGCGGCGTCCAGAATGATTGCGGCCAGCTCGCGCTTGCGCGCGGCGGAGAGATGGTCGTCATTTTCCATCGTGTCGCACGGACGCAGAAAATGGCTGCGCCCATCGTAGAGGAAGAGCGGCAGGTCATCGAGTGCGATCAGATGCAGTGTGCCGCGCAGCGTCCACGTTTTGACGGCGGAGGTGCGCAGGATATCCTCATCCGGCGCTTTCCCGCAGCGGAGACGCAGCGCGTGCAGGCAGTTGCCGTAAAACTGCGCCTGTAAGCCGCAGAGACTGCACAGCACGGTGAGCTCGTCCTCTGCGGGGGCAAAAAGATACTGACGGTTCATGCGGAGCAGAAGAATGTCGTCGATTTGCATGGGGCGCCTCCGTTCGGTGCAAATTTTTCCGCCGGAATACTTGCGAAAAATGCAGCATTTTGATATGCTATGTCACATTGTAGCATGTGTGATATCCGGGAGGCAACTATGAAAAATCCGAAAGTCCGGCAGGTGGTGCTGCCGCTGATCACGGCCCTGATCTGGGGCAGCGCATTTGTCACGCAGAGCCTCAGCGCGGCGCATCTTGGGTGCTTCAGCTTCAACGCGCTGCGCGCCATTCCCGCGGTGCTGGTATTGCTGGTGCTGCTGGCCGTCATGCAGCGCATCCACCCGCGCGAAAAATACAGCGCGGAGGAAAAGCGCGCGCTGCTGCGCGGAGGGCTTGTCTGCGGCGCGTTTCTGGCGCTTGCGATCAACTTGCAGCAGTTTGGCATGGGGACGACGAGCGCGGGCAAGGCGGGCTTTATCACGGCGCTCTACATCGTGCTCGTGCCGGTGTTCAGCACGGTGCTTGGCAAAAAGGCGAAGAAAAGCATCTGGCTCTGCGTGATCGCCGCCGTCGCGGGGCTTTACTTCCTGTGCTTTGACGGCAGCAGTACGCTTTCGTTCAGCAGCGGTGATATGTATGTGTTCCTCTCGGCCTTTGCTTTCACCGCCCAGATCCTTGCTGTGGACTATTTTGTGCAGCAGGTGGACGGCATTGCGCTGTCCTGCGCGCAGTTTGCAGTGGTCATCATGCTCTCAGCCATCGGCGCACTTGCATTCGGCGAGCACACCACGCTCGAGGCGGTGAAGACCTGCATCCCGTATCTGCTCTATGTCGGCGTGGTGTCGAGCGGCGTGGGCTACACGCTGCAGATCATCGCGCAGAAGGACGGCGACCCGACGGTCGTGTCGCTGCTGCTGAGCCTCGAGTCGTTTTTTGCCGTTGTCTGCGGCGCGATCGTCCTGCACGAACGCATGAGCCTGCGCGAGTATTTCGGCTGCGCGCTGATGCTTGCGGCGGTCATCCTCTCGCAGCTGCCGGAGAAAAGCGCCAAAGCGGTTGAAAGCGGCAAAAAAGAGTGATATAATAAACTGCTTTAATAAAAATGTGAAAGAAACGGACAGACTATCATGCGGATCAATATTTTAGGCGTTGGCTTTGATAATGTGACGATGGACGAGGCGCTTGCGCGCGGGGAAGAGCTTCTGTGCTCCGAGGGTGCGCACTATGTTGTGACGCCCAATCCCGAGATTGTGGAGACCTGCCGCGCAGATGCCGCGGCGAACGCCGCCGTCAACGGTGCGGACCTCGTGCTGCCGGACGGCATCGGCATCGTGTACGGCGCAAAAATTCTGCACCAGCCGCTCAGAGGCCGCGTGCCCGGCATCGAGTTCGGCACGGGCATGATCGAGCGCTGCGCCAAGCTCGGCAAGAGCGTTTACCTGCTCGGCGCAAAGCCGGGCGTCGCCGAGCAGGCGGCGGAAAATCTCAAAAACCGCTTTCCCGGCCTTGTCATCGCCGGCACGCACGACGGCTATTTTAAGGAGGATGCCCCCATCGCCGCGGAGATCAAGGCGAGCGGCGCGGACATGGCGCTCGTGTGCCTCGGCGCGCCGAAGCAGGAGCTCTTCATGGCGAAATACGGCGAGGCGACGGGTTGTCATCTGCTGATGGGCCTTGGCGGCTCGATGGATATTTTTGCGGGCGTCGCGCAGCGCGCGCCGGAGTTCTACTGCAAGCATAATTTGGAGTGGTTCTACCGCCTCATCAAAAATCCGTCCCGTATCGGCCGCATGATGAAGCTGCCGCTCTTCCTTGTCCACGTTTCGGGGGAGAAGCGCAAATGAGCGGCAAGCTGATCGTATTTGAAGGCACGGACGGCTCCGGCAAGGCGACGCAGAGCAAGCTGCTCTTCGAGAGGCTGCAGCGCGAGGGTGTCGACTGCCGCAAGCTCAACTTTCCCCGCTATGGGGAAAAGTCCGCCGCGCTCGTCGAGCTGTACCTCGGCGGCGCGTTCGGTACTCACCCGAGCGATGTGAACGCCTACGCGGCGTCGACGTTTTACTCCGTCGACCGCTACGCGTCCTACAAGCAGGACTGGGGCAAATATTACGAGGCGGGTGGACTTCTGATCGCTGACCGCTACACGACCTCGAACGCTGTGCATCAGGCCGGCAAGCTGCCGGACGGCGAGCGGGAGAAATATCTCGACTGGCTTTTCGGCTTTGAATACGGCCTTCTGGGCCTGCCCGAGCCGTCGCTCGTCTTTTATCTCGATGTGCCGACCGAGCTGACCGAAAAGATGATGCGCGAGCGCGAACAGGCGACAAACACGAAGGCCGACATCCACGAGCAGGACGAAGCTTACCTGCGCGCGTGCCGCGAGAATGCGAAAAAGGTCGCCGAGCGCTGCTCCTGGCAGCGCATTGGCTGCTCGAAAGACGGCGCGATGCGCACGGTCGAAGACATACACGAGGAAATTTACCGCCGCGTGACGGAACTTTTGAAGGCTTGACCACATCAAAAACAAGTGAAAAGGGGACGCGCGCGCGCCCCATCTTCACAGGAGGAGAGTGCCTTAGCAGCAGCAATCGTTGCTGTTGCCGCAGCCGCAGTTGTTGCTGCAGCCACAGCCGCAACCGCAGCCATTGCCGCACCCGCCGCAGCCGAACAGCACCAGAATGATGATGAGGATCAGCCACACGCAGCTATTGTTGTTATTGCACATTTTCGTTTCACCTCACTTGTCATGCCCTATCCTATGCGCGAGCGCGCAAAGGTGAGCCTGACCGATAGAAAAAGGTGAGGGAATTTCAAATCAGCAAGGAGGAGCTATGAGCTACGAGGACAACTACGATCAAACCGCCCGCTGGGACGCCGAGAGCGTCCGCGAAGCGGAGCAGCGCACGCAGCACCGTTCCACGCGCAGCAGCGCCGAGCGGCAAAAACTGAAGAAGAAAGGGCAGCGCCGCCGCTTTACGCTGTGGCTCGCGTTCGTGCTCATCACGTCGGCGATCCTTGCCGGTGTGGGCTGGCTGCTGGCGAACGACATGTGCTCTTTCAACAAGGCACCGGTCGAGACGACCATCGAGATCACGCGCGACGACAACCTGAACACCATCGCCACGAAGCCCCACGACGAGGGGCTCATTAAGTACAAGTGGTTCTTCAAGGCGTTCGGCAGGCTCCGCCACGCGGAAAGCCGCATCGGCATCGGCACCTACGCCGTCGACAGCGACATGGACTACGACGCGCTCATCAACCGCATGAGCAACAAGAACGCGTCGCTCACGGCGAATACCGTTAAAATTTCGATCCCCGAGGGCTATAATGTCCGCCAGATCATTGCGCTGATGGACAAGTATGGTGTCAACACGGCGGAAAAGCTCACCGACGCGGCGATGAACTCGGACTTCAACTATTCGTTCATCGACAACAATAAAAAGGGCGACCTGACGCGCCTTGAGGGTTATCTCTTCCCCGATACCTACGAGTTCTTCGTGGACGAGGACCCGACGCACGCGCTGTCGAGACTGCTCGACAACTTTAATACAAAGATGAGCGATGAGCTCATGCAGAAGGTCGAGGCCTCCGGCTATTCGCTCAACCAGATCTTGACCATCGCCTCGCTCATCGAAAAGGAGACGGACGGCACGGACCGCGAGAACATCGCGTCGGTCATCTATAACCGTCTCAACAACATCGGCGAGACGTATCACAAGTTACAGATCGACGCCTCGCTCATTTACGGCCTTGGTGACAACTACACCGGCACGCTCACGAGCAGCGACCTCAATTACAACACGCCCTACAACCTCTCGATGTACGAGGGCTTACCGCCCACGCCCATCGCGAACCCCGGTCTCGCCTCCATCCAGGCGGCGCTCGAACCGGCGCAGACGAACTACTACTTCTACGCGCTCGGCAAGGACGGTGTGCACCACTTCTTCAAGACCTACGCGGAGCACTCGAGCTTCGTCAGCTCCAGTCAGTACGCAGGCTAACATAAAATGACGCGGCAGCGTGGCTTATGCCACGCTGCCGCTTTGAAAGAGGACAACGATGAGAAGAAAACCCGAGATCCTCGCCCCGGCGGGCGATATGGAAAAATTGCAGATGGCCGTGCTCTACGGCGCGGACGCAGTGTACTTAGCCGGTACGAGCTTCGGCATGCGCTCGTTCGCGGGCAACTTCACGCCGGAGGAGCTTCCCAAAGCGGTGAAGTTCGCGCACGACCACGGTGTGCGCGTCCACGTGACGGTGAATACGATGCCGCGCAACGACGAGGTCGCGCGCCTGCCCGAGCACTTGGAGCGTTTGAACGACGCGGGTGTCGACGCGCTTATTTTGGCCGACCTCGGCGCGTTTACGCTCGCGGGGAAGTATGCGCCCAAGTGCGAGCGCCATATCTCGACCCAGCAGTCGATCGCAAACTACGAGTGCGCCCGCGCGTGGTACGATTTGGGAGCGAAACGAGTGGTGCTGGCAAGGGAAGTGTCTTTACAGGAGATTCGCGAAATGCGCGCGAAAATTCCAGAGGAGCTGGAGGTCGAGACCTTCTGTCATGGCGCGATGTGCGTGAGCTATTCGGGCCGCTGCCTTCTCTCAAACTATATGACCGGCCGCGACTCGAACCGCGGCCAGTGCGCCCAGCCCTGCCGCTACCAGTATGCGCTGATGGAGGAGAAACGTCCGGGCGAATATTTCCCCGTCTTTGAGGATGAGAAGGGGACTTACATCATGAATTCGCGCGATATGTGCATGATCGACCATTTAGACGATATCATGGACGCGGGCATCGACTGCATCAAGATCGAGGGGCGCGCGAAGTCGGCCTACTACGCCGCCATCGTCACAGGTGCGTACCGCCATGTGCTCGACGACGTCGCCGCGGGCAGGGAAGTCGACCCCGTATGGCGCGATGAGGTAGAGCATGTGAGCCACCGCCATTATTCGACGGGCTTCTACTACGGCCAGCCCGGGCAGTATTACGACAATTCGCGCTACATCCGCGACTGGCAGGTCTGCGCCGTCGTGACGGACTGCGATGCGGACGGCAACGCGACGCTGTCGCTTCGCAACAAGTTTGCCGCGGGCGACGAGATCGAGCTCGTCGGCCCAGACAGTCGACCGTTCACGATGACCGCGCCCGTGATGCACGACCTCGAGGGCTTCGAGCTCTACGAGCCGCGCACACCGCAGACGGTGTTTAAGATGAAGCTGCCGCGCTATGTGCCGCCGATGAGCTTTGTGCGCCATGCGGTTTCTTTGAGCGCAAAGGATTAAAACGCTTTTTCGCGCCTTTTCGGGCACGGGGGGGGATAGGCAGCGCCGAAGGTGCTGCACCACATTTCCTGCTCCCCCTGCGCGGCCACAGGGAAAAATGCAAAAACTTATTTTTGCGCTTTCAACGCCCTGCGTTGAGCAAGGATCCCCGGCAGGATCGCGCACAGCGATCCGATCAGGAAGCAGACGATGCCGACGATCATATTGAGCGGAATTTCCTCCTTGAGGAAAAGAAGCGCGAAGATCGGCGCCAAGATGGGCTTTAGGAAGAAAATGAGCGACGCCTCCTGCGCGGACGTTTTCTCCATCGCCATCATGTGGCAGACGAAGCCCGCCGCGGAGTTGATGCAGCAGATGTACAGCAGTGCCGGAATGGCCGAGGCAGGGATATTTTCAAAGAGCGGCACGTCGATAAAGAGGTTCAGCCCCACCGTGCCATAGAGCGACGCGCCCGCCGCCGTGCGGCCGAAGAGCAGAATGAACACGAGCTCGCCCGCGCCGAAGAGAAAACTCAGGCACGTAACAGCGATGCCGCCGAAGCGCGGTGTACGCTTTTTGCCGAACACACTGTAGAGTGCGAACATCACGGCGGAGAGAATGGCGAGCACCGAGCCTGTGGGATCGAGCGTCGCATGAATGGGGTCAATGATGATGAGCGCCGCCGTGAGCTCCAAAATGAGCGCGATAATGTGGTTGCGATGAATGTCCTCATGCAGGAAGAGATGAGCGAACACCGTGACGAAGATCGGATTGCAGGAGAAGATGACCGCCACGATTGACGCGCGCGTATAGGTCACGGACATCTGGTAGAGCGACATCGCGATGACGACGCACAGAAAGCCCGAAAGCGCGAAAAAGCCGATGTCCTTTCGCGAGAGCGAGGCGTTTTTCTTCTTCATCGAGCGCGAGGCGAACGGGATGAGCAGAATGCCGCCGACGAGAAAGCGCAGACACGTGATCTGCATGGGCGCAAACACGCCGTGCACGGTTTTGAGCATGACCTCCATTGTGCTGAAAATGACGGCACAGAGGACGATATAGACATAGCCGGAGCGGGAACGGTTCATAGCGATTCTCCCTTCATCATTCAAACGAAAGCAGTATATGCCATTTTCTGCCCAAAGGCAAGGGATGCTTGACAAAAGCTGAATTTGAGATATAATAACGCAAGTAAAACGCGATGAAAAAGTCAGCTTTGCAGACGGGCCTGAAGCGAGAGGGGAATGGTGCAAGCCCTCGGCCACCGGTGCGAAGCAGCCGCTTTGGAGCCGTCCGCGAGGAGCGGAACGCCTCGTCCCCGTTACCGGACGGCTAAGATGCTTTCCCCCAAGCGGAAAGATAATTAGGGTGGTACCGTGAAGTGTCAAGTCTTCGCCCCTATGGACAGGGACGGAGGCCTTTGTTTTTTTAGAAAGGAACAGGATCATGCGTAAAAGAGGATATCTGATCGCGTCGCTCGCGATGCTCCTTCTTCTCGTGCTGAGCGGCTGCAAGGGCAATAAGCTGCCCGACGGCATGGACGAGGACAAGGTCTCGAGCGCGGGACTTGCCGTCATGTCGCAGCTGACGAAAGGCGAATATGAAGAGGTCTACGACGCGCTGCGCGAGGACGTGCGCGAGCAGACGAGCGCCGATGCCATTGAAGAGATGATGGATACCGCGACCGAGGGGCGCGGCAGCTTCAAAAAGGTCAAGGATTCGATGGTGACGGGCGTGACGGACGCGGACGAGCCGCATGCCATCGCCGTCATCGGCGCGAAATACGACAAAAAGTCCGTGGTGTTCCGCATCGCGTTCGATACGGAGATGAACCTTATCGGACTGGATGTGAGAGGGAAGTGAGCAGATGACAAGAAAAATCATCGACATGACGAAGGACCCGCGCGGCGGCCAGTTTGAATACTTCCGCACGATGACCGACCCGTGGGCGGGCATCACGGTTCCGGTGGATATTACGGATCTTCTTGCTTCGCTTAACGGCCGTCCGTTTTTCCTCAGCTATCTCTATGCGGTGATGCGCGCGGCGAACGCCGTGCCCGAGCTGCGGCGGAGATTGCTGCCCGACGGTCAGGTCGTTGAGTATGATCACTGTGACCCGTCGTACACCGTGATGAAGCCCGACGGCACGGGCGTTTACGTCTACTGCCTGCTTGAGGACGATCTGTCGTCTTACGAAAAGTTTGTCGCCGAGGGCAAGCGGCGGCAGAAGGAGACGCTCGAGCGCGGTACGCTGACCGAGGATGGCGACGTGCTGGCGAATTTCTTCGTCTCCTGCGTGCCGTGGCTCTACTACACGCAGATCAAAGAGCCTGCCGGCGGCGCAGACGACAGCAATCCGCGCTTCGCCTGGGGAAAATACCGCGAGGAAAACGGCCGCATGATGCTGCCGATGTCACTTTTCATCAACCACGCGCTCTGCGACGGATGGCACGTCACGCAGTTTTATAAAAATCTCGACCGTGAGCTCGCGGAATTGAGCGCTTATCTGAAAACACAGAACGAACAACAGTAAATTTTACAATAAAAGGAGAAACCAACCATGTCTCAGCCCAAGTATTACGGTCTCAATGAGCTGCGGGAAATGTTCCTGCACTTTTTTGAGACAAAAGGCCATCTGCGCCTGCCCAGCTTTTCCCTGATCCCGCAGAACGACGCGTCGCTGCTGCTCATCAACTCCGGTATGGCGCCGATGAAGCCGTTCTTCACCGGCGAGCAGGAGCCCCCGCGCCACCGCGTGACCACCTGCCAGAAGTGCATCCGCACCCCTGACATCGAGCGCGTGGGCATCACCGCCCGCCACGGCACCTTCTTCGAGATGCTCGGCAACTTCTCCTTCGGCGACTACTTCAAGGAAGAGGCCATCCACTACGCCTGGGAGCTGCTCACCACCTCGCAGGATGAGGGCGGCTACGGCTTCGACCCCGAGAAGCTGTGGATGACCACGTTCACCGACGATGACGAAGCCCGTTCCATGTGGATCAACGAGGGCGTGGACCCCGAGCACATCCAGAAGATGGGCATGGAAGACAACTTTTGGACCACCGGTGGCCCCGGACCCGGCGGCCCCTGCTCCGAAATCTACGTGGACCGCGGCCCCGCCTTCGGCAAGGAAGGCGGCCCGATTGCCGACGAGAACCGCTACATCGAGATCTGGGACCTCGTGTTCGAGAACTACGAGGTCGACAACGTCAAGTCCAAGACCGACCTGCACATCGTGGGCGAGCTTGAGAACAAGAACATCGATACCGGTGCCGGCTTGGAACGTCTGGCCTACCTGCTGCAGGGCAAGAACAACATCTACGAGACCGATGAGGTCTTCCCGGTCATCGAGGCCGCCGAGCAGCTCTCCGGCCTGAAGTACGGCGAGAACGAGGACGCCGACGTGCGCTTCCGCGTGGTCGCTGACCACGTGCGCTCCGCCCTGATGATCATGTCCGACGGCGTGCGCCCGTCCAACGTGGGCCGTGGCTACGTGCTGCGCCGCCTGCTGCGCCGCACCGTGCGCTCCATGCGCATGCTCGGCGTGACCGATCCGGTGCTGCCCACCCTCTTCCCGACCTCCAAGGCCGCCATGGAGGCCAGCTACCCGGAGCTCAACGACACCTTCCATGAGGTGTCCGAATCCGCGTATGGCGAGGAAGACGCCTTCCGCCGCACCCTTGAGACCGGCACCACGATTCTCGACGTGGCCGTCAACAAGGCCAAGAGCGATTCCGCCGAGCCCGTCGTGGCCGGCGAGGACGCCTTCAAGCTGCACGACACCTACGGCTTCCCGATTGAGCTGACCCTCGAGATGGCCGCCGAACAGGGCGTGAAGGTGGACGAGGCCAAGTTCCGCGAACTCATGGCCGAGCAGAAGTCCCGCGCCCGCGCCGACGCCCTCAAGAAGCGTCACAACGTGGATCTTTCCGTTTACGACGACTTCAAGAAGACGCTCGTCAGCCCGATCGACTTCCTCGGCTACACCGACATGTCCGCCCGCGCCAAGGTGATCGGCATCATGCAGGAAGGCAAGGGTTCCGTGCCCGCCGTGACCGGCCCGGCCAACGTCGAGGTCATCCTCGACCGCACCCCGTTCTACGCGGAGGCCGGCGGCCAGCTCGCCGACCAGGGCGAGATCCTGTCCGACGACGGCGCCGTGCTCGAAGTCGACGATGTGCAGAAGCCCATCAAGGACCTCATCGTCCACCAGTGCCGTCTGACCGAAGGCACGCTGGTCGTCGGCGCCGAAGTCAACGCCAACATCGACCTGGCCCGCCGTGGCGCCATCGCCCGCTCGCACACCGCCACGCACATGGTGCACAAGGCGCTGCGTGAGGAGCTGGGCCCGCAGGCCACCCAGCGCGGCTCCGAAGACGCCCCGAACCGTCTGCGCTTCGACTTCCAGTGGTCCAAGGCCCCGGCCAAGTCCGTGATCTCCGCAGTTGAGGAGCGCGTCAACGACAAGCTGCGCGACAACCTCGCCGTGACCACCAAGGAAATGAAGTTCGACGACGCCATCGCCCTCGGTGCCATGCACCTGTTCGGCGAGAAGTACGGCGACATCGTACGCGTGGTCTCCATCGGCGAAGACGGCTGGAGCCGCGAGCTGTGTGGTGGTACCCACGTGGACCACGTTGGCAAGATCGGCATGGTCAACATCCTGTCCGAAGCCTCCATCGGCTCCGGCGTGCGTCGTGTCGACGCCGTCGTGGGCCAGGGTGCCTATGACTTCAACGCTCGTGAGCACGCGCTGGTCTCCCAGCTGTCCGACAAGCTCAACGCTCGTCCGGACGAGCTCGCCGAGCGTGTGAACGCCCTGCTCGCCAAGCTCAAGGAATCCGATCGTCGCTTGGCCTCCATGTACGAGTCCCAGCTGGCCGCCTCGGTTCCGGCGCTGGTTGCTGACACCAAGAACTCCGCGGCCCCGGTCAAGGTGGCCGTCAAGAACGTGGGCCACTTTGGCGCGGTCGATGCCCTGCGCAAGACCGTACTCGACGTGCGCGCCCAGCTCGGTGAAGACGCCCCCGTGGTGGTGGCCCTTGCCGGCGTGAACGAGGATGACAAGCCGATGGTCGCCGTGGCCACCAACGAGGCCGCCCGCAAGGCCGGCATCAAGGCCGGTGATCTGGTGCGTGGCGCAGCCAAGGTCCTCGGCGGCGGTGGCGGCGGCAAGCCGGACTTCGCCCAGGGTGGCGGTGTCGATGCCTCCAAGATCGACGAGGCCCTCGAAGCGCTCAAGCACGAGGCGCAGAAAGCCTGATTCCGCCAGTGGTGTGGTTAGGCGTTGATTTGGGTAATGCCCGGGTCGGACTGGCACTGTCCGACCCGGAGCTTACCTTTGCACATCCTGCTGGCAACATTCATGTTGCCGGCGACTATTTCTTTGCTATTGACGAGGTCCTGAACGTCATCGAAGACGAACATGTGGACCATGTAATCGTCGGACTGCCCCTGCAGATGGACGGTACAGAAGGCAAAAGCGCCAAAAAAGCGCGCAGGTGGGCGGCCAATCTGGAGAAGAGGCTGCAAGCAGAGAGTGAAGACAGTGATTCTACGGAGTATCAGATTCCGCAGGTATCATTGATAGATGAGAGATTGACAACAGTCAGTGCGCATCGTCAGCTGTTCGAGGCCCATAAAGCTTCGAACAAGCACAGGCCGGTGGTTGACCAGCAGTCGGCAGTGGTGATTTTGCAGACGGCACTCGACCGTACCCGGGAGCAGTGAGGTATCGGTTATGACCGATGATTTTAACGAGTTCTTTGATGACAACACGCATTGGGTCGAACAGGGGTCAGAACCAATGCGCGGGGCCGAGCCGCCAGAACCGCCGAAATCCCGCAGGGAGATGCGCAAGCGACGTGCACAGCGCAGGCGCAAGCGTATCAGTGGCATTATCATCGCTATCGCCATCGTCGCCCTGCTTATCGGCGGCGGCTATTTCGGCGTAACCAAGCTCATCGCATGGCGCGACAGCCGGAGCAACCAGTCGACGGCCATCGCGGACTATCCGGGACCGGGCTATGGCGAGGTCGAATTCACCGTGAGCGAGGGCCAAGGCGCGGCGGAGATCGCCGATAATCTGCTCAAGGCCGAAGTCATCAAGTCTACTGCCGCGTTCACCAGCGTGGTCAACGCCAATAGCACGACACTCTATCCGGGAACGTTCACATTGAAGAAGCATATGGCCGCATCCAAAGTGATCGACGTTCTCTCCGACACCAACCAGGCGGCGGGCTTCCTCGAGGTTCGTCCCGGTGAACGTGCCACCGATGTGTTCGCCAACGCCGCGAAGCTTTCCGGCATTGCCCAAAGCGAATTCGACACGATTATCAAGAACAAGGGTAAGGATATTCTGCCCAATGAAGCGGGCGGTAGCTTTGAGGGATGGCTGGAGCCGGGAACCTACAACGTCAAGAGCATGAAGAGCGCTTCGGAAATCCTCAAGGCCATGGTCGATAAGCGTATCGCCAAGTTGGATGAATTGGGCGTGCCGGCCGGCAGTGACCGCGAACGGGTGATGATCATCGCCTCTATCGCCGAGGCCGAGGTCAACAAAGCCGATTACTACGGCAAAGTGACGCGAGTCATCGAGAACCGTTTGGAGCAGGGCATGTCGTTGGGCATGGATTCCACCGTGGCCTATGGCAATAACGTCAAGCCCGCGCAGGTGACCACCGAGATGACCCAAGACGAGTCCAACCCGTACAACACGTACAAGATCTCCGGCCTGCCGCCTACGCCGATCAGCAATCCCGGCGATAACGCCATTCAAGCGGCACTGCACCCCGAAGGCGGCAATTGGCTGTACTTCTGCACGGTCAATCTGGACACCGGCGAAACCAAGTTCGCCGCAACCGCCGATGAACATGACCAGAACGTGGCCGAACTACGCAAGTGGCAAGCCGAAAACCAGTAGTCATCCCGTTAGCTTCCTTCGCTTGGGGAAGCTGATCGGACGTTGGTCTCTTCATTGGCTCCCTCGCCGAGGGGAGCTGTCCGCAAAAAAGCGGACTGAGGGGAGCACTGCAGGGAATGTAACGCTCAACTTAAGCCCGGGGCTCCCGCGAAGCGGATGGAAGAAATCTAGGACAACACCCCAACAGCCACCGCCACAATCGCGCCCGCCAATATCACCGGCACATACGGCACCTTGCCCGCATGTGCCGGTGATGTGCGTTGTGGGTCGAATCGCGTCCACAAGGCAATCCATGTGATGCCGGCAACGCCCATCGCCAGCCACCAGACCACCACAGGCAACAGGCCAAACAGTCCGACAGACAATCCCATAGGTATCAAGGCGGTCACATCGCCGAATCCCAATGACCGAGGCACCAGCAACGCCAACGCGAACTGGATCAGGCAACATAGCACGGTGAACAACAGCGCCTGCAACAGCACGAACAGGTCGTTCACCACCACTCCATACGCGAAATCGGCGGCCAGCTGAAGCAACGCGCCCGCAGCCACCCACGCGATCGGCACCCGCCGATGACGAACATCCTCAATGGACAGTGCAAGCCCACATAGCAGACCGGGTAGCGTGAACAGGTATGGCATGGCTTAACATTAACCCCTAGCTAGACGTACACATAGACGTACACACATGAAACGAGGGAAGTTATGCTGCGTTGGCAGACGGCAGGGGAGTCTCACGGAGAAGCATTGGTGGCCATGATTGAAGGGTTGCCGGCCGGCGTGCGTATTAGCACGGACGATATCGTTTCCGCACTGGCACGCCGTCGACTTGGATATGGTCGCGGTGCCCGCATGAAGTTCGAGCAAGACAAGGTCCGTCTGCTGACCGGTGTACGCCACGGCCTGACCCTCGGCTCGCCGGTGGCCATCGAAATCGCCAACACCGAATGGCCGAAGTGGACCGAGGTCATGAGCGCCGATGCACTCGACCATGACCTGCCGCGCGAAGGCCGCAATGCGCCGCTGAGCCGCCCGCGCCCGGGCCACGCCGATCTGACCGGCATGCGCAAGTATGGTTTTGACGACGCCCGCCCGGTACTGGAGCGCTCCAGCGCCCGTGAGACCGCCTCCCGTGTGGCTTTGGGCGAGGTGGCCAAGCAGTTCTTGGATCAGGCGTTCGGCATCCGCACCGTAGCCCACGTGGTGGCGCTTGGTGGCGTGCAGACCAACCCCGACCTGCCTCTGCCCACCCCCGACGATCTGGAAGCGCTTGATGCCTCGCCTGTCCGTACGCTGGACAAAGAGGCCGAAGCCCGCATCATCGAACGCATCAACGAGGCCAAGAAGGCCTCCGATACGTTGGGCGGCGTGATTGAAGTGCTGGCTTACGGTGTGCCTGCCGGCATCGGCACGTATGTGGAGTCCGACCGCCGACTGGACGCGGCTCTGGCCTCCGCGATCATGGGCATTCAGGCGTTCAAGGGTGTGGAGATCGGCGACGGCTTCCTGGAAGCCTCCCGCCCCGGTTCGCAGGCGCACGATGAGATCGTGGTCAACGCCGACGGCCGCATCGACCGTCTGTCCAACCGCGCAGGCGGCATTGAAGGCGGTATGTCCAATGGCCAGGTGATTCGCGTACGCGGTGCCATGAAGCCGATTCCGTCCATCCCCAAGGCCCTGCGTACGGTCGACGTGCTGACCGGCGAATCCGCACAAGCCATCAACCAGCGTTCCGACAGCACCGCCGTGCCTGCGGCATCCGTGGTGGCCGAGGCCATGGTGCGTCTGACTTTGGCGAAGTACGCGCTGGATAAGTTCGGTGGAGACAGTGTTGCCGAAACACGGCGCAACCTTGAGTCGTATCTCGCCTCGTGGCCGGAGCACATGCGCTGAACGAAGGGCGTATGGTTTCGTGACGACTGCCGCGGAACCATCAGCAACTGTACTCACCAATCGTCGAGAGGATTCGTAGATTATGACCGCACGCCCCCGCGCCGTCATCATCGGCATGATGGGAGCCGGCAAAACACGTGTCGGTAAGGAAGTGGCGCATATGTTGCGTCTGCCGTTCGCCGATGCCGATGTGGAGATCGAACGTGAAGTGGGCATGAAGATTCCCTCCTACTTCGAGGAATACGGTGAGCCGGCATTCCGCGAGGTCGAGGCCGATCTCATCGCCGATATGCTTGAGGATTTCGACGGTATCTTTTCGCTGGGCGGTGGCGCTCCCATGACGCCATCCACCCAGCATGCCCTCGCCTCCTACATCGACCATGGCGGTCGTGTGGTCTACCTTGATGCCGATCCGGCGGAAGCCATGGAACGCGCGAACCGTGGGGGAGGCCGGCCCATGCTCAATGGCAACGCCAACTCCCGTTGGAAAAAACTGTTCAAGCAGCGTGACCCAGTATTCCGCGAGGTCGCCAACGTTCATGTCCATACCCGGGGGCTTACGCCTCAGGGCGCAGCGAAGAAAGTGATTGATATGGTATCTGAGCGAGCAGTGCATGTTACCGGAGCGGCAATTGAGCCGTATGATGTGGTCATTGGCGAAGGTGCCATGAACCATCTGGTCGACGTGCTGGGACCCAAACCCGCCAAAATCGCGCTTATCCACACTCAGCCGGTGCAGCGACACTCCGATCGTGCCCGCGCCCTGTTGCGTCAGGGCGGCTATGAGGTTTCCGACATCGTGATTCCGGATGCCGAACCCGGCAAGACCATTACCGTGGCCAACGGCATTTGGGAACGCCTTGGCAACGAAGGTTTCACCCGATCCGATGCCGTGGTGGGGCTTGGCGGCGGTGCCGCAACCGATTTGGCCGGTTTCGTGGCTGCCACGTGGATGCGCGGCGTGCGCTATGTAAACTGCCCGACCTCGCTGCTGGCCATGGTCGATGCCTCCACCGGTGGCAAAACCGGCATCAACACCCCGCAGGGCAAGAACCTCGTCGGCTCGTTCTACACGCCTGCCGGTGTGCTGGCCGACACCAAGACGCTGGCTACGCTGCCCAATGACATCTTCATCGAGGGGCTCGGCGAAGTCGCCAAATCCGGTTTCATCCGCGACCCCGAAATCCTGCATATCCTCGAAGACCACGCAGCTGAACTGCGCGCTTTCGACGGCTCTACATTCCTCGGCTCGCCGCTCGAAGACGTGGTTGCCGAGCTCATTGAGCGCACGGTAAAGGTCAAGGCCTACCACGTCTCCTCCGATTTGAAGGAGAAGGGTCTGCGTGTATTCCTCAACTACGGGCACACGATGGGCCATGCCATCGAAAAGCTCGAGCATTTCCGCTGGAGGCATGGCAATGCGGTGGCCGTCGGTATGGTGTATGCCGCCGAGCTGGCCCATCTGATCGGTTACATCGATCAGGATCTGGTTGACTATCACCGCTCGTTGCTTGCTTCGATGGGTCTGCCGACGTCGTGGAATGGCGGCTCGTTCGACGACGTGCTCGCATTGATGCATCGCGACAAGAAGGCCCGCGGCAATGAGCTGCGCTTCGTGGTCCTCGACGAGATTGGTCACGTCGTACACCTCGACAACCCGCCCGCCGAAGCCGTGGAAGAAGCATTCCGTCGTATCCAGCAGTAATTGAACGGCCGTAGGCCGTGCCGTTCGCCATCCCCTCAGAAAAAAGTACTTGGCTCCCCTCTAACGGAGGTACCCCGGAGTCGGATTTACCTTCTACCTCCCTCTGATGAGGGAGGTGCCCCGAAGGGGCGGAGGGAGAGAAGCACAAACAAAAGGAGTCCCAATGACCAAAGTCATCGTTGTCAATGGCCCTAACCTCGGACGTCTCGGCGTCCGCCAGCCCGACGTCTACGGTCGTCAAGACCTCGACACCCTGCGCAAGCTCTGCACCGAATGGGGCAAGGACCTCGGCCTCGAAGTCGAGGTGCGCCAGACCGACGACGAAGCCGAAATGGTGCACTGGATGCACCAAGCCGCCGACGAGAAAACCCCGGTGGTCATGAACCCCGCCGCCTTCACGCACTATTCGTATGCTCTCGCCGACGCCGCGCACATGGTCATTGACGAGAACCTGCCGCTTATGGAAGTCCATATTTCCAACCCGTCCGCCCGCGACGAGTTCCGCAAGCGTTCCGTAATCAGCCCTGTGGCCACCGGCACCATCACCGGCATGGGTTTCTACGGCTACAAGCTCGCGCTCGATGCTGTGGCGCACTTGCTGAGCGAATAGAACCAAGCCCTCCAGCCAATCCCGGGTAGCAGTCGACGTTGCGCCCGGGATTCCTGTTACCTGAGGAAACCATAAGCGTCCAAGTAAAGGAAGCCATGACTCTCACCGCCACGGAACGTGATCTCGTCGATGCCGCGTCACGCTGGTTTGACGCCCACCGCGCACAGTTCGTCGATGAGCTGTGTGAGCTGCTGCGCTACCCGTCGGTTTCCGACGAATCGGACCCGAATCCTCGTCCGGGCGCGCCTTATGGACCCGAAGTACGCCGTGTATTCGACCATATGCTGGCCAAGGCAGGACGAGACGGGCTGCCTACGCGCGACTACACCGGCCACGTCATGGAAGTCGTTTATCCACAGGAGAACGTGGAGACCGACCGTGACATCGCCTTCGTCGACCACCTCGACGTAGTCCCCGCCGACGACGGTTGGACGCACGATGCCTTCGATCCGCAGGTTATTGGCGATATTGTTATCGGTCGCGGCTCATTGGACAATAAAGGCGTCGCGCTGACCAGCTATTTCCTACTCCGTTTCTTCAAGGAACACGACCACCGTTTCCGCCACCGCGTACGTATACTGTTCGGCGGCTCCGAAGAGATCGCGCTCAACGACATCAAATGGTTCGTCGCCAACATCGGCGCGCCGTACCAGGCCATCGTCACCGATGGTCCCTTCCCGGTGAACAATATCCAAAAAGGGCTGCTCGATGTGGATGTCGAACTGCCGGTCGGGCCGCAATTGCGCGGTTGGCATGCCGGCACCGCCACTAACACGGTTCCCGGGGCCGCCGCAATCACCCTCACCGGCGTCGACGAATCTACCGTGCGGCAAGCATTCTGCCAGAGCGGCAACATCGCTCCAGATATCGCCGAGCGATTGCATATCAACGCAACAGCGCAAGGCGTCACGATTGAGGCCACCGGTGTCGCCGGTCATGCCTGCCAGCCGTCCGGTACCGTAAACGCTATAGCGGTGCTCACTACGGCGCTTGCCCGGTCCGGTCTGCTCGAAGGCCGTGACCTCACTGCAGCGCAGGCGATTGCCCAATGGACAAAAGACTCATATGGCACCGGCTTGGGTATCGATTGCGAGAATGCGGAAAGCGGACCGACTACCGCCAATGGTGGTTTGATTATACCGGCGAATGAGTTCGCTGAAGCAGACAAGGTATTAGGCGCGGTATCAGGTGAGACTTCTGAAGATGCCATCGTATTGCACTTCGACATCCGTTATGCGGTAGGCCAGGCACACGAACAAATCATCGAGCGTATTCAAGCACAAGCCGAAGCGGCGGGCGGCCGCATTGTCGACATCCTTAACGATGACCCATACTACGTGCAGGCTGACGACCCGCGTGTCCAGTTGCTCACCGCAACCTACAACGACGTGCTCGGTTGCGAGGCTCGACCCGTGGCTGTCGGCGACGGCACCCACGCCCGCTTTATCCCGCGCGCACTCAACTTCGGTCCCGAATTCCATGCCGACCATGTGCCGGCGGTCGACGGCATCGACCTGGAGACCCCGCCATTCATCGCACCAGGTGCCGGCAACGCGCACGGTGCCGATGAATGGGCCTCGCTGAAAAACCTGAAAACAGCGTTTGTTCTATATGCGTTAGGCCTAGTGCGTCTCGACCAATACCTGCAATAGCTGGCGGATAAGACGTTTGACGTGATTATGACCTTGCGTATGCTTTTTGACGAGCCTACTATTCGTATTGTTCAAGTACGCCATGTCGGGGCCGACGCGTCTGGTGAACACGCCGGGTCATACACGGATGATAGAGTGAAATTCCATGGTTAGAAGAACACATGGTAATTCTCAAGAACACGTCACCAAGCATATTTTCGTCACTGGCGGCGTTGTCTCCTCTCTCGGCAAGGGCCTGACCGCATCTTCGCTCGGTCGTTTGCTGCGCAGCCGCGGTATCCATGTTCTGCAGCAAAAGCTCGATCCGTACATCAACGTCGACCCGGGCACCATGAACCCGTTCCAGCATGGTGAGGTCTACGTGACCGAAGACGGTGCCGAAACCGATCTCGACATCGGCCACTACGAGCGTTTCCTCGACGTCTTCCTGAGCCAGAAGGCCAACGTCACCACCGGTCAGATCTATCAGGAAGTGCTGCGCAAGGAGCGCGCCGGCGAATACCTCGGCCAGTGCGTGCAGGTTATCCCGCACATCACCAACGAAATCAAGTCTCGTATGCGCGCCCAGGCTTCCGATGACGTGGATGTGATCATCACCGAAATCGGTGGTACCGTCGGCGACATCGAGTCCCAGCCCTTCCTTGAGGCCGCCCGCGAAGTGCGCCGCGATCTCGGCCCGGACAACTGCATGTTCGTGCACGTTTCCCTGGTGCCGTACATTTCCGCCGCCCACGAGCTCAAGACCAAGCCCACCCAGCACTCCGTGATGATGCTGCGCCAGCTCGGCATTTCCCCGGACGCCCTTGTGCTGCGCTCCGACCGCCCGCTCAATCAGTCCATCAAGGACAAGATCTCCCTGATGTGCGATGTCGATGCCGAAGGCGTGGTCAACTGCGTGGATGCGCCGAGCATCTACGATGTGCCGAAGATCCTGTTCGAGGAGGGCCTCGACGCCTATGTGGTGCGTGAGCTCGGCCTGCCGTTCCATGACGTCGATTGGGACGAATGGGCCGACCTGCTGGAGCGTGTGCACCACCCCAAGCACGAGGTCAACATCGCCATCGTCGGCAAGTACATCGATCTGCCGGACGCCTACCTGTCTGTCACCGAGGCTATCAAGGCCGGCGGCTTTGCCAACTGGGCCAAGGTCAACGTCAAGTGGGTTGCGGCCGATCGTTGCGAAACCACCGAAGGTGCGGCCGCCGCTCTCGACAACGTCGACGGCATCGTGATCCCCGGCGGCTTCGGCATCCGCGGCATCGACGGCAAGATCGGCGCTCTGAAGTTCGCCCGTGAAACCAAGCTGCCTGCCCTCGGCCTGTGCCTGGGCCTGCAGTCCATGGTCATCGAATACTCCCGCCACGTGCTGGGCATTGAAGACGCGAACTCTTCCGAGTTCGAGCCCGATTGCGCCAACCCGGTGATCGCCACCATGGAAGAGCAGAAGGACATCGTGGCCGGCAAGGGCGACATGGGCCACACCATGCGTCTTGGCTCCTACCCGGCTGAGCTGGAGGAAGGCTCGCTGGTCGCCGAACTGTACGGCACCACGCATGTCACCGAGCGCCACCGCCACCGTTACGAAGTCAACGTGGCCTACAAGGATCGTCTGCGCGAAGGCGGCCTGCGCATCTCCGGCCAGAGCCCGGACGGCGAGCTCACCGAGTTCGTGGAACTGCCGCAGGACGTGCACCCGTTCTATGTGGCCACCCAGGCTCACCCGGAGTTCAAGTCTCGCCCGACCAAGCCGCACCCGCTGTTCGCCGGCCTGGTCAAGGCCGCGCTCGACCATCAGGCGGCACGCTGACTCACTTTTGTGCCGTGCATAATATCGCGGCATGATGTGCTGGCTGCCGTCATCGGCGTAGCGCAAGACATACGGTAAAGACGTGGTGGCGAAACATCTAATGATGTTTCGCCACCACGTCTTTTTTTGTTGTATGAGCATCATGCAGCATGATGTATTGGAAGGCGACGGTAAAAAATTACCGTTTCTATGGTGTGTTGGTAGTATGCAGATAACGCTTAGTAGGCCATCGCAGAAAGACCGACCATGACCGAACACCTTGATGACTCGACCCAGCAGTTTGCGCCTCTGTTTGGTGCGAATAATGCCGTCAGCGGCACTGTGGCAGACAGTGTGGATGCTGCTGCATCAGATTCCATTCAGGGCGATGAGATGAGGAGGCGCCGCATCTGGCCGTGGGTGGTGATTGCTTGTCTGCTGGTTGCCTTGGGGGCTGCCTGTGGCGGCGGTGTTTGGTTCTTCCAAGATCACGTGCTGCCTGGCACAACGCTATGGGGAAATTCAGTTACCGGCAAAACCGAGCAGGAGATTGTCGACCTAATCAACGACCAGGTCGACAACACCGCGGTACGAGCGAAATACCAGGGGCAGTCGGCGACGTTCACGCTGAAAGATCTCGGCATCGAAGTTGATGGTGAAGCAATCGCATCCGATGTCATCAATGCCCAACGCGGTGACGCATGGTGGCAACAGTATGCGTTCTGGATTACGCATGATGTGGCCCCGCAAATCAATCCCGAGCTCGCTGATGGCAGTGTGGTAGATAAGGCGCTGAACATTGATGCACAAGAACCTGTTGACGCGCAAGTCGCATTGAACGATAACAACAGTGGCTTCAACGTTATTGCGGGAGAAAATGGCCAGGGAGTCAACGCCACCAGCATTGCGAAGCAAGCCATTTCCACAGTGGAGTCATTGGGCAGTGTCCAGCCACAGACCGTTCGGGTGGAACTCGACGTAACCGAACCGACGATTACCAATGCAATTGCCGATGAGGCGAAAACCACGCTGGAAACCCTAGTGAACAATGCCGTGGCCATCAAGGTGGCGGATAAAGACATCGCCACCGTGAATGCGTCCATGCTGGGTTCGGCCATGCGCATCGACGCCAACCAGCAGTCAAAGCTGAAAGACAATGAAGTACGTAATGGCTACGTGGTCTTTGATGCCGATAAGCTGCAGCAATACTATGACGAGCAAATCAAGCCGAATCTCAAATTGGAACGTGAAGACAAGAAGGTCGTCGTCAATAATGCTGGCGAGGTGCTGAGCACTGAAACAGAAGGCCATGATGGCATTGTGATTGCCGATGGCGCGGATACGGAGGTTGGTGCTCGCTTGGCTCAGGTGCTGGCCACGGGAACTGGCTCAGTGAATGTGGACGGCAAGGTAGATCCCAAACAGGAAGTCAAGGTCGCTCATCGCGTGGCGATTGACCTGTCCGACCGTAAGCTCTATGCCTATGAGAATGACACGGTGGTCAAGACATTGAATGTCGTGGTCGCGGAGGGCAACGACAACGTCACCGGCGAATGCGTTGGCATGATGTGTACGCCGACAGGTGACTTCAACGTATGGCAAAAGTTGCCCAGTCAAGATATGAGCGGCACGCTGAATCTTGCCGATGGCACGGTGGAAACATGGGATGTCAAAGACGTGGGCTTCGTCAATTACTTCTCCTCCGGTTGCGCAATCCACCGTATTGCCGGCGGATATGTAGCGGATGCCGTAATGCCCTCCATTGCCAACGGATCTCATGGTTGCGTGGGTATCGGATGGGATGTGGCCGAATGGTTCTACAACTGGTGCAATATGGGCACGAGCGTGCATATCCAAGTGTGATATGCAACAGTGTGATATGTAACAAATACGGCATGCAGTGGTGCGACACATAATGCCGCATACGCGATGTTCGGTGTGCATGGGACAAGCTTGCCCGGCTCCAATATCGCTGTATCGCATTCGTGTAATCAAGCCCACAGCCAATATGCGTCAGGGCGGCTAGTGTTTGCACTTGGGTTCTGCTAGGTTTTCATAGGATTAAGTGTGATACAAGGAAGGCAGGATGGTGACCGAAAACACAGCACCAAACGCCGCCGCTGACGTGGAGATGAGCCAGTATGTGGCTGATCGTACCCGCGTCAACGAGGACAAGATCAAGAAGGATGACGAGATCATCAGCCAGTTCGGCGACTACAACTATGGTTGGCATGATTCTGATGCCGCCGGCGAAGCCGCAAAACGAGGCATTGATGAGAACGTCGTACGCGCGATCAGCGCCGACAAAGGCGAGCCGCAGTGGATGCTCGACATGCGTCTGCGTGGATTCAAGGCGTTCCTCGAAAAGCCCATGCCCGATTGGGGTGTGGATCTCTCCGGCTTCAACGCAGACGACTTCAAGTACTACGTCAAGCCAATCGACAAGCAGGCGAAAAGCTGGGACGAACTGCCTGACGACATCCGCAACACCTACGATCGTCTCGGCATCCCGGAGGCGGAGAAGAACCGCCTCGTCTCCGGCGTGGCCGCCCAGTACGAGTCGGAGGTCATCTACAACTCCATCCAGGAGGACCTGAAGAAGCAGGGCGTCATCTTCGTCGACACGGACACCGCTGTGCGCGAATACCCTGAACTCGTCAAGAAGTACTTCGGCACCGTCGTGCCTCCGGAAGACAACAAGTTCGGTGCCCTCAACACCGCGGCATGGTCCGGCGGCTCGTTCGTATACGTGCCGAAGGGCGTGCATGTGGACATCCCGTTGCAGGCGTACTTCCGCATCAACACCCCGGCCATGGGTCAGTTCGAGCGCACGCTCATCATCGCGGACGAAGGCTCCTACGTGCACTACGTGGAAGGCTGCACCGCCCCGATCTGGTCCGAGGACTCGCTGCACGCCGCCATCGTCGAGATCATCGTCGAAAAGCACGCCCGCGTGCGTTACACCACCGTGCAGAACTGGTCGAACAACGTCTACAACCTCGTCACCCAGCGTGCCTACGTGCGCGAGGGCGGCACGATGGAATGGGTCGACGGCAACATCGGTTCCAAGGCCACCATGAAGTACCCGGCCTGCATCCTCGCCGAACCGTACGCCAAGGCATCCACCATGTCCCTCGGCTTCGCCGGCAAGGGCCAGTACCAGGACACGGGCGCGAAGATGATTCACCTCGCCCCGCACACCAGCTCCACCATCGTCGCCAAGTCCATTTCCCGTGGTGGTGGCCGCTCCGCCTACCGCGGTCTGGTCAAAATCGTCAAGGGCGCGTACGGTTCGTCCAACTCGACCGTGTGCGATGCCCTGCTGGTCGACGACTTCTCCCGCTCCGATACCTACCCGCATGTCGACGTTCGCGAAGACGACGTTTCGATGGCCCACGAAGCCACCGTTTCCAAGATTTCCGAAGACCAGCTCTTCTACCTGATGAGCCGAGGTCTCACGGAGGAAGAGGCGCGAGGCATGATCGTGCGCGGCTTCGTCGAACCGATCAGCCGTGAGCTGCCGATGGAATACGCGCTTGAACTCAACAGACTTGTGGAACTTCAGATGGAAGGATCGGTGGGCTGATTCCGATGACCGACAACACAACACCCGTCAAGGAAATCAAGATTCCGGTCGCCGACCCCAACGACCCGTACGCGATTCCGGCCGCTATGCCGTCCTCCGTGGACCATGCCGTGCGCTCGTTCAACGCAGGCGACTACCCGGAGCCCAGCCGCAAGCAGGACGAATGGCGCTACACGCCTATCGAGCGCATCAACGAGTTCTTCACCGTGTTCAAGCCTTCCGGCGAAACGCAGATCGAAGTCTCCATGATTGACGGCTCGCCGTTGGCCGAAGGCGTGAAGCTCAGCCAGATCAAGCTCGGTGAGGGCCTGTCCGGCACTGTGTCCAAGCCCAACGACCGCGTCTCCGCAGTCGAATGGGAATCCGGCCGCACCGCAACCATTCTGGAACTGTCCGGTGAGATCGCCCAGCCCGTGCTCGTCAAGGTGCACGGCGCGGGGGAGGACCTCGACGCTTTCCATCTGGTGATCGCCGCCGCCGACAAGGCTCATGCGGACGTCGTCGTGGAACACGACGGTGACGCACGACTGGCCGAAGGCGTGGAAATCACCACCGGCAAGGACTCGCACGTCTCCACCACGTTCGTTCAGGAATGGGCCAAAACCGCCAAGCATGTGGCCAACCACCGCATCCACGTCGGCGAAGGCGCATCCCTGCGCCACTCCGTCGTGACCTTGGGCGGCGACATCGTCCGCATCCGCATGGATCAGGACTTCGGCGGCGAACAGGGCGACCTCAACATGCTCGGCATCTACTTCGTGGACCCCGGCGAGCACATCGAACACCGCACGATGGTGGTACACAACCACCCCGACTGCAAGTCCCGCGTGGTCTACAAGGGCGCGCTTGACGGCAAGGGCGCGCACTCCACTTGGGTGGGCAACGCGCTCATCCAGCCCACCGCCCCCGGCACCGACTCCTACGAGCTCAACCGCAACCTGGTCCTGACCCCGGGCGCCATCGCCGATTCCGAGCCGAACCTCGAAATCGAAAACGGCAACATCATCGGTGCCGGTCACGCCTCTTCGGTGGGCCGCTTCGACGACGAGGAACTGTTCTACCTCGAATCCCGCGGCATCCCCGAAACCGACGCCCGCAAGCTCGTGGTGCGCGGCTTCTTCGGCGAACTCGTCGAGGAAATCGGCATTCCCGCCATCTCCGAACATCTGATGACCGTGATTGACCGCCGACTGGCCCGTGGCGAAAACGACGCCATGGCACAGGTCCTCGAAGACAAGTAAGAACAGCATTTTTAGGAGCACAACAATGTCAACACTCGAAATCAAGGACCTGCACGTCCACGTCGAAACCAAGGAAGGCATCAAGCCGATCCTGAAGGGTGCCACCCTGACCGTCCACTCCGGCGAAACCCACGCCATCATGGGCCCCAACGGTTCCGGCAAGTCCACTCTCGCCTACACGTTGGCCGGCCACCCCAAGTACGTGGTCGACTCCGGCGAGGCCCTCCTCGACGGCAAGGACATCCTCAAGATGACTCCGGACGAGCGCGCCAAGGCCGGCCTGTTCCTGGCCATGCAGTACCCGGTCGAAATACCGGGCGTGTCCATGACCAACTTCTTGCGCACCGCCAAGACCGAAATCGACGGCGAGGCTCCCGGTATTCGCCAGTGGGCCAAGGACCTGTCCGCAGCCATGAAGCGCCTCAAGATGGACCCGAAGTTCGCCTCCCGTTCCGTGAACGAAGGCTTCTCCGGCGGTG
>ERZ825384.1147-NODE-1147-length-32228-cov-5.757996_pt1 | contig 32228 bp, 47 predicted proteins | sample MGYA00519931_ERZ825384 | MGnify/ENA primary metagenome ERZ825384 (study PRJEB31778, sample SAMEA3449200) | human gut metagenome | biome: human gut; feature: human-associated habitat; material: faeces | place: United Kingdom | collected 2010/2012 ...
GGGCCACCCCCAATCGGCGTGGCCCGCTGCCGATTGAAGGGGGGAACCGCATGGGAGCATACAAGAGCTGTCCCCGCTGCGGGAAGATGCACCCATACGGCCAGCCTTGCCCGAGGAAGACGACGACATACAGGTACGAGAGAACGGGAGCGGACAGGCTCAGGTTCACGTCCAGGTGGAAGAGGAAGAGCCTACAGGTCAGGGGCGATGCGCATTGGATGTGCGAGGTGTGCAGAGACCAGGGGAAGGCAACGACCGATGGGTTGGAGGTCCACCACATAGACAAGCTGCGCGATGACCCAGACGGGCTGATTGAGGACGGTAACCTCGTGTGCCTATGCAGGCCGCACCATAGGATGGCGGACGATGGCGGGCTGACGAAGGAATACCTGCGAGGGCTTGCGGCCAAGAGGATCGAGGGCAATCAAGGCGGGCTATCGCCATAGGCGGGATGGCATGGGGAAACGCTCCAGGTAACCTAGGGGAATATAACCCCCCCCTGCCTAGCAGGGAATTCGGGCGCGCCAACCCGCTATCAACACGCCCCTACCTAGACACTAAATTTCCAAACCGCTGGGCCTTTTTGGAAAACAGCGGTTTATGGAGCGGAAAACCCCGATTATCATTCAATAAAGGCGATTATCGGGGATTCTTTCGAGCGTTTTCCCCATAGCGCCTTCGAACGTATAGAGAAAGGAGTCTTCAAGGGGCACCACTTCATCGACGACCGAAAGCAAACGACGGTTTTCGAGGACCGATTAGACCTCGACAAGATGACCAAAGGGCAAATGCGGAAGATGCTCGAGGAAATGCCGGCGGATACGATGCCGACAACGGTAATCCATGAGGATAAACCGACAAGGAGCGGGCTGCACCCGACTATGAAGCCCGTGCGGTCGATGTCGATTCCAATAAACAATTCATCGAAGCCGAAAGAGAATGCAATCGACTTCTTCGGCGGCTCGGGCTCGACCCCGATTGCATGCGAGCAGCTAGACCGCACCTGCCATACGATGGAACCAGACCCCAGATATGCGGACGCAACCATTTACCGCCGGGAGCAATTCACGGGAGAGAAAGCGGAGAGGATCAACTAATGAACAAGCTCAGCCTTAACGAACAAGCTCAGGAAATTATTAGAATGGCGGAGGAGACTGGCGTTCAAACCAACTTCTTCTTCGCGACAACCTTCAAGCGCTACCAGGTGCAGCTCAGCAACCTTTCCGAGCTTGAGAAGGCAATCAAGGAAACGGGAACGCTCGTGACGAAGGAGTACGTGAAGGGCCGCGCAAACATCTACGTCAACCCAGCGGTCACGGAGTACAACAAGACAACCGACAGCGCCAACCGCACGGTTACCACGCTCATGAAAATCATCAAGGGGTTCGCCAAGGAGGACGAGGAGCGCGATTCGGATTACGACCCGCTCATGGCGATAATCAACGGTGACAGCGATGGCGAGGAATAGGGGCTACGAGTACTGCGAGCGTGCGATAGACGCGGAAACAACCCCGCGCTACGTTCAGAGGCAGATGCGCCTGTGGATGGACGTTTGCGATGGCAAGAGCGACAAGTACTTCGTCAGCGCCGAGAAGATCCGTCAGATGGAGTCGATTCTCAAACTGCTCGTCATGCCCAAGGGCCTGAAGGCCGGTCAGACGCTTTACGAGTGCACCACTGGCTATCAATGGTTACTGTACACGGCCGTTCTGTGCACTGTCTACCGTGACAATCCCGAGAAGCGGCGCTACGAAATCGGGCTGCTGGAAATCTCCCGCAAGAACTTCAAAACCTATACCGTCGCGACGATTTTCATCATCCTGATGTTGACAGAGCCGCGATTCGCGGAATTCTTCTCGGTCGCGCCAGACGGGGCGCTGTCTAGGCAGATTCGCGAAGCCATATCGCAGACGCTGCGCTCGTCCCCGCTGGTCTACGAGTACAAGGGCAACAAGCGCTTCAAGATCCTGCGCGACTGCATCACTTTCAAGCCGAAGAGCTCGGCATACGTGCCACTGAGCTATTCAACGTCTCGAATGGATGGCCGACTTCCCAGCGCTTTCTGCGCGGATGAGGTCGGTGCACTTCCTACGAGCTACGCCGTCGAAGCCATGAAGTCCGGTCAGCTCAACATCATGAACAAGCTCGGCTTCATCATCAGCACCAAGTACCCGACAATCGACAATCCTTTCGAGGACGAGGTGGCGTACGCCAAGAAGGTTCTCGACGGCATCACTGAAGACGATACGGTTTTCGCCCTGCTCTACGAGCCTGACGAAACCAAGGATTGGATGACCGACGATCTGGTCATGCGCCAGGCGAACCCCGTGAGTTTGGAGATTCCAGAAATCTGGGAAGACCTGAAGAAGAAGCGAGCATACGCAATCGCGGTCGAATCGGCACGCGAGAATTTTCTCACGAAGCACTGCAACATCATCTACCAAGGGCAGGGCACCGAGACGTTCATCGACACTGCCGACGTTCAGGCATGCAAGGTAGCAGACATAGACTGGAAGGGCCGCGTCGTGTATCTGGGGCTAGACCTTTCCGAGACGAACGACAACACGGCGGTCGCGATGGTAGCGGCAGACGATGACGGAAACATCCTCGCCGACGTGTTCGCTTTCATCCCGGAGGGCCGCATCACCGAGAAGAACGCATACGAGAAAATCGACTACAACGAGTTCGTCCGCGCCGGCAAGTGCATCGCCTGCGGTGACAGGGTAATCGACTACAGGGTGGTCGAGGACTTTATCCTCGGCATCGAATCGAAGTACGGCGTGCAAGTGCAGGCAATCGGCTACGACCGCTGGAACGCGCTAAGCACCGCGCAGAAGCTGGAAGGAGCGGGATACAACACCGTAGAAATCAAGCAGCATTCGAGTGTGCTCCATCCGCCGACAAAGCTGCTCAGGGAGAAGATCCTCTGCGGCGAGTTCGAGTACACCGACAACAGGCTGCTCGAAATCAACTTCCAGAATGCCCGATGCGTGTACGACACGAATAAAAACATGTACGTCCAGAAGAAGAAGAGCAAAGGCAAGGTCGATATGGTGGTCTCGCTTATCAACGCAGTATACTTGCTCCAGCAGGACGTCGTTTTCAATCAAATGCCTGACTTCACGGTCCAGGTCATATAAGGGGTGATTACATGGGATGGCTCAGCGATAGGCTGGAGCGCAAGCGCTCCGCCGAGAACGTCATCGGCAACGACGGCACGGTGAACGACGTGCTCTTGCGCGCATTGCTCGCAAACGAGCCAATCGACCGCGACAAGGCGATGATGCTTCCAGCAGTATCCGGCGCGGTCGACTTCATCACGAGCGCCGTGGCCTGTATGCCCGTTCGCCTGTACCGCACCAAGAAGGGCGTTGTCGAAGAGGTGGAAAACGACCCGCGAACGAAGATGCTCAACGGGGACACGGGGGACACTCTAGACGGCTTCCAACTGAAGAAGGCGATGGTCGAGGATTACCTCATGGGCAAGGGCGGCTATTGCTATATCGAGCGCAGCCGCAACGACGTGACGGGATTGTTCTACGTGGCGTGCGACGCGGTGAGCATAAACATCAACAGCGACCCGATCCACAAGTCTTACGACATCATAGTCGGCGATGGGACGTACAAGCCTTTCGAGTTCATCAAGGTTCTCCGCAACACGAAGGACGGCGCTTCCGGCGTCGGCCTTACCGTCGAAGTCGCCAAGGCCCTTGAGACGGGATACCAGACGCTCATGTACCAACTGGGGTTGGTGAAGGCGGGCGGAAACAAGCGCGGGTTCCTGAAGTCGCAGCGCAAGCTTGGGCAGGAGGAAATCGACGCGCTCAAGAGCGCATGGTCGAACCTCTATGGCAACACTGAGGAAAACGTCGTCATTCTGAACAACGGCCTGGAATTCCAAGAAGCAAGCAGCACGTCAACAGAGATGCAGCTCAACGAGAACAAGCGGACGATGGCCGACGAAATCAACGGCATCTTCCACATCAAGGAGAATTTCGAGGAAACGTGGAAGTCCGCAATCTACCCCATCGTGCGGGCTTTCGAGACGGCGCTCAACCGCGACCTTCTTCTCGAGCGCGAGAAACGCAATTACTTCTTCGCATTCGACAGCCGCGAGATCATCAAGGCGAGCCTGAAGGAACGTTATGAGACGTACCAGCTCGCGAAAGAATGTGGCATAATGACGATTAACGAAATGCGCCGAAACGAGAACATGAACGAGGTCCAGGGGCTTGACATCATCGACCTCGGCCTCGGCTCGGTTCTCTTCGACACCGCCACCGGCGAGACGTACACCCCGAACACGGACACCACGAAGGCGGCTGCCGGCATTTCGGATTCTGGCGGCGCACTCCAAGCGCAAGGGGGTGAAATCAATGCAGATCAACATTCGTGAGGATGCGGTCGAAATCGAGGGCTACGTAAACGCCGTGGAGCGGAACAGCAAGCCGCTACCTTCGCGCATGGGCAAGTTCATCGAGAGAATCAAGGCGGGAGCGTTCGCGCGTGCACTGAAGCGCAACGATGACGTCCACGTACTCCTGAACCATGACTGGAAGCGCGATCTGGGCAGCACCAAGCAGGGCAGCCTCGAACTGACCGAGGACAACATCGGGCTTCGCGCCAAATGCACCATTTCCGACAAGGAAGTCATGGAGATGGCGAAGCGCGGCGACCTGGTGGGCTGGTCTTTCGGTTTCTACGACCGCGACGTCAAGAACGGAGTCGAGAACGGGATGCTCGCCCGCGAGGTGAACGACCTCGACCTCGAAGAGGTTTCCATCCTCGACCGTTCCAAGGTGCCAGCCTACGACGGCACGCTCATTATGGCACGCAGCGAGGATTCCGAGAACGGCATGTTCCTCGCGGAATCATTCGACGCGGACGGCGAACCGCCCGAGACGCGTGATGCCGATCCGAAACGGGAAACGAAGCAAGAACCGCAGCAAGAAACGAAGCGGGAAATCAATTACGACGAGTACAAGGCAATGATTGCCGAGATGAAGGAGGGCTAGCATGCCGAAGATTTTCCATACACGCGCCATGAGCTACAAGAACCTCGTGGAGCTGAAGAACGACAAAATCAACAAGGCGGAGAAGATTCTCGCCGACGCAGAAGTCAACAATCGCGAGCTTACCGAGGACGAGGCCGAAGAGCTGGCTGAAATCCGCGACGATGTCAAGCGCATCAAGGACGCGCTGAAAATCAGCGACGAGCTGGACGATTCCAAGGAGAAGCAGCAGAAGCAGGAACCCGCGCCCGCTGGCGGCGAGCCGAAGCCGACGCAGGAGCAGCAGGACACCCGCGCTTTCGAGAACTTCATCCGCGGGCGCGTCGTCCACGAGCGTTCCGGCGAGCTGACCAAGACCGACAACGGCTCCGTCATCCCGTCCACTATCGCGCAGCAGATCATCAAGAAGGTCTACGACGTTTCGCCGATTCTCGAGAAGTCGCAGAAGTACAACGTCAAGGGCAAGCTCCAGATTCCGTACTACGACACCGCGGACGGCCGCGTCACCGTCGCGTATGCCGAGGAGTTCACCCCGCTGACTTCCAGCAACGGCAAGTTCAAGAACATCGAGCTTGACGGCTTTCTCGCCGGCGCACTGAGCAAAATCTCGAACAGCCTGATTAACAACTCGCAGTTCGACATCGTCTCCTTCGTGGTCAACCAGATGGGCGAGGATATCGCGCGTTTCATCGAGCACGAGCTGCTTGTCGGCACCAGCGGCAAGGTCGATGGCCTCTCCAAGCTCGCCAACTCCGTTACCGCTGCGGCATCGACCGCAGTCACCGCCGACGAGGTTGTCAAGCTGAAGGACTCCATCAAGGACGTCTACCAGGGCAATGCCATTTGGATTATGTCTCCCGCGACGCGCACGGCGATCCGCCTGCTGAAGGGTTCCGATGGCCATTACCTGCTCAACGACGATATCTCCTCGCCCTTCGGTACCGTCCTTCTCGGCAAGCCGGTCTACGTGTCCGACAGCATGCCGGGCATGGCGAAGGGCGCTACCGCGATTTACTACGGCGACATGACGGGCCTTGCCACGAAGTTCTCGGAGAACATCACCACGCAGGTGCTGCGCGAGAAGTACGCAGACGAGCACGCGACTGGCGTCATCTCCTGGTTCGAGTTCGATTCCAAGGTTCAGGATGAGCAGAAGCTGGCCAAGCTGGTGATGGGCAATGCATAGGGCGCTCAAGTCCTTCAGCGGCGTCATCTCGATGCACGAGGGCGAGACGCGTGAGATCGACAACGCCGAGCTGGTGGCCGACCTGCTGAGGGCGGGCTACATCGAAGAGGTCAAGCCCAAGCGCGGAAGGAGCGCCAAGAAGCCCGGGGACGCGAATCCCCAAGAGTAGGGGGGATTAGATGAACCAGATCGAGAAAGTCTCGAAGGTCACCTCTGCCGACCTTGCGGAATTCCTGCGGGTCGGCGAGGTGACGCCTTCCGAGGAAGGGTTCCTCAAGACGGTTATCGGCGCGGCGACAGCCTACATGCGCAAGTACACGGGTCTGACTGCAGCGCAGCTGGACTGCTCGCAGGACTTCGTGTTCGTGCTGCTCGTGCTTTGCCAAGACATGTACGACAACCGCGCCCTTTACGTCGATTCGGCGAACGTCAATATGGCGGTGCAGAGCATCCTCGACATGCACTCCGTCAACCTCCTGCCGTCGGCGGTGAAGAAAGATGATTAACGCGGGCAAGTACAGCCACCGCATCCAAATCGTCAAGCCGAAGGTATCGCACGACGCCGAGGGGTTCCCGACCACGATTGACGAGCCTGTTATGGAAGCCTACGCGAGCGTGAGAACGACGAGCGGGTACACGCTCATAAAGAGCGGGACGAGCTTCGAAGCGGCAACGACGAACTTCACGATTCGCTACCCGCTTGAAACGAGAATCGACCGCGATATGGTCGTTCTGTTCGATGGAAGGCGCTACGAGATCCAATATCTCAACAACATCGATTACGCCAACGTCGAGCTTGAGGTTCAGGCAAGGGAGGTGACGCACTGATGGCAGCATTCGATGAACAGCTCCCGACCGAGCTTATGGAGCAGTTCGAGTTCCTCGACAAGAACACCGATACGATGCTCAAAGAAATGACGCGCGAGGGGGCGAAGAAGGTTCTGGCGAACGTCAAGGCCAACGTCCCGTCGAGCTTCAGGAAGTCGGGCATCATGAAGTGCCTGAAGCTGACGCGCCCGTATAAAACGCCGTCCGATGACGGCGTTGCCACCAAGGTAGCGTTCTACGGCTATTTCACAAACGGGGACGGGAAGAGAACGCCCGCGCCGCTGGTGTGCAACCTTTTCGAGTACGGGCGCAGCAATTCGCCGTATCCTCGGCACCCTTTCATGCGTCGCAGCTTCGTGAGCAGCGAAATCGAATCGGCGATGAAAAAGGTGCAGGACAAGTACCTGCCGAAGGGGTGAGTCGATGAACGCTGAAATCGTCAAGATCTTCGACGGCTTCACCGTCAACGGCAAAGAGGTCCCCGTGCGGTTCATGACCTACGAGGGACATGGCGAGCCTTACGTCATCTTCAGCCGCGAGTACGACGATAGCTCCTATGCCGGGGATGATTCGATTCTCTGCTACGTCACGTATTACGACTTCGACGTGTACGGCAAGGGGAACTTCACCGAGCTTGCGGAAGCGGTGAAAGACAAGATGAAAAACGCTGGCTGGACATGGCAGGTATCGCGCTCGTCTTCCGACATGCACGAGGACGATACCGGCTACTTCCACGTCACGCTCAGTTTTGCGAAAGAAAGAGGGGTTTAAATGGCTAAGATTGGCCTTACCAACATCTGGTGGGCTGAGCTCACCGAAGACGGGGACGGAGCACCTACCTACGATGGCGCGAAGTCTTTCGGAAAAGCGGTCTCCTGCAAGGTTTCCGTGACCAACAACGACGCGACTTTATACGCCGAGGACGCTCTCGCGGAATCCGACAAGAGCTTCAACAGCGCGTCCGTGACGCTCGGGGTTGCCGACGATGACGATACCGTTTTCGCGCCCATCCTCGGCCACACCGTCAATAAGGGCGCGGAAGGCGAGGGCGAGATGGTGCGCAATGCGAACGACGTCGCCCCCTACATCGGCCTGGGCCGTGTCGTCACGAAGATGGTCGACGGCTCCCTGAAGTACAAGGGCGAGTTCCTGTACAAGGTCAAGTTCTCCGAGCCTAGCCAGGACGACCAGACGAAGGGCGAGAAGGTGGACTTCAAAACGCCCGAAATCGAGGGGTCTGCGGCGAGCCTCGCGAACGGCAACTGGAGCGCGGCGCAGACGTTCGACACCAAGGATGAAGCAGTCACATGGGTGAAGGGCAAGCTAGAAGCGGCATCGCCAGCAGCCTAGCGGCAAGAACGCATATGCGGTAATGGGTCACGTCGTGAGCCGTGACCCATTGTTTTAAGGAGGAAGGGATAGCATGAAAAGCAAACTGCAGGAAATCGAGTACAAGGGCAAGACGTACAAGCTCGCTTTCGACCTCAATGTAATGGAAGCAATCCAAGACGAGTACGGCAGCATCGAAGCGTGGGGCAAGCTCGTGGAGCCTGAAGAGGGCGAGCCTAACATCAAGGCGCTCGTCTTCGGGGCCACGCAGATGATTAACGAGGGCATCGAGATCTCGAACGACGAGAACGCCAGCGACGAGAAGCAACTGACGCATCGCAAGGTGGCAAGGATTCTCACCGAGGTCGGCCTTGAATCCGTGACGAGCAAGGTGCAGCAGACGGTTGTCGATTCCGCCGCAGATGATTCAAAAAACGAGTAATCCACGACGAAGACGTGATTTTCGATTATGACCCGACCATTAACTTCGCGTGGTACTACTTCATCGGACGAACGCGCTTGGGGCTTTCGTCCGACAGGGAAGTCGGGAGACTGACGCTCAGACGGTTTCGGGCGCTCTACCAAGCGTACAAGGACACGTTCGACATCGAGACGCAGCTGAGGGCGAGCGGGTCTACGTATGCCAAGCTCGAAGCGCAGTCCATAAGCGAGGAAGAATGGTTCTAACCAAGGGGGTGGCTATATGGCCAGTTTCGGTGGCGCGGTCAAGCTGACTGGCGAGAGCGAGTACCGCGCCGCGTTGCGCAACATCTCGCAGAACCTTAAAGAGGTCTCGTCAGAGCTGAAGCTCGTGTCATCGCAGTACGACAAGAACGACACGAGCACCGAAGCCCTGACCGCGAAGCAGACGGCGCTTACCCATCGGCTCGAAGAGCAGAAGTCGAAGCTCTCGGTGCTGCGCGAGCAGTACGAGAAAATGGGCAGCGAGTACCAGGAGAGCAAGGAGAAGCACGAGCAGCTAATCGCTTCGTACGACCGCGAGAAGTCCGAGCTCGAACGCATCGGGCGCGAGCTCGGAACGACCTCGCCCGAGTACAAGCAGCAGGCAGCAGTGGTCGAAAAGCTGAAAGAGCAGGTCGATAAATCGACCACGGCGAACGACCAGAACGAGCGCTCGATGTCGCGTATGCGCACGCAGATGAACAACGCGCAGACGGACATAAACAAGACCTCGAGCGAAATCAAAGACCTCGGATCCCAGATGGGCAAGTCCGCAACCTCAAGCGGCAAGCTCGGCGAATCGGTCGAGGACGCCGGGGAGAAAGCGCGCAGGGCCGAGGGCGGTTTCACCGTCCTGAAGGGCGCTATCGCCGACATCGCAGGCAACATCGTCACGTCGGCAATCAACGGAATCCAGAACCTTGCGGGCGAAGCAATCAGCTCCGCCGATGCCCTGAAGAAGTTCGAGTCGACCATGAGCTTTGCGGGCTACGACGATTCGGCAATCTCCAAAGCCAAGGACGATATGAAGACGTACGCAGACCAGACGGTGTACGACCTCGACACGGTCGCCAACACCACCGCGCAGTTGGCGGCAAACGGCATTCAGGACTACACGGGTCTGACGCAGGCGGCCGGCAACCTGAACGCGGTCGCAGGCGGCAACGCCGAGACATTCAAGAGCGTGGCCATGGTTATGACGCAGACCGCTGGAGCCGGCAAGCTCACGACGGAAAACTGGAACCAATTAGCCGACGCTATCCCCGGCGCGTCCGGGCAGCTTCAGGAAGCCATGCTCAAGAACGGCGCATACACCGGCAATTTCCGCGACGCTATGGAAAAAGGCCAAATCACGGCTGACGAGCTCAACCGGGCTATCATGGATTTGGGCTTCACCGACGCTGCACAGCAGGCCGCCACTTCCACGTCGACCTTCGAGGGCGCTATGGGCAACATGCAGGCGGCTGTCACCGATGGCCTCATGCAGATTTACGATGCTATCGGCTCAGAGAACGTCACGGGCTTCATAAACGGAATCTCCGACGCGGTATCAAAGGTCATCCCGCCAATCAAGGGCGGCATCTCGTGGCTGAAGGACAATCTTCCGACGATAGCCCCGCTTCTATCGGCCATCGCCGGCGCGATCGGCGGCTTGCTCGTGGCTGAGAAGATAACGGCGTCGGTCGCGGCGTTCAGCGCATGGAAGACCGCCACGGAAGGAATGACCATCGCGCAGCAGCTTCTCAATGCGGCTATGTCGGCCAACCCGATAGGCATCGTCCTGACACTGGTAGGTGCATTGGTCGCCGGGCTGGTCGCGCTGTGGAACACCAACGAGGGGTTCCGAGATGCGGTCATGGGCGCGTGGCAGGGCATCCAGGACTTCGTCGGCAACGCGATTCAGGCAATCGGGGACTTCTTCTCGAACCTCGGCACCGCCATCTCGCAGCTGCCGCAGATGTTCGCCGACTGGTTGAACAACGTAATCGCGACGGTCACCGGGTGGGTTTCGGACATGGCGGCGCAGGCGGCTAGCGCCGGTTCGCAGTTCGCGAGCAATGTCGTGAGCTTCGTGCAGGACCTTCCGTACAGCATCGGCTACCTGCTCGGAACGGTCATCGGCCCGGTCATCTCCTGGGTCGACCAGATGGCATCGAACGCCGCTTCGGCCGGCTCGCAGTTCGTGTCGAACGCCATCAACTTCATCGCCAACCTTCCCGCGAACGTCGCGAGCTTCCTGGGCAGCGTCATCTCCGACGTCGTCGGCTGGGCATCGAACATGGCGAGCAACGCCTCGCGTGCCGGCTCGCAGTTCCTGAGCAACGCCATCGACTCCATCTCGCAGCTGCCTGGGCGCATCGCGAGCTTCCTGGGCAGCGTAATCTCGAACCTCGGCTCTTGGGCCGGGCAGATGGCGAGCAAGGGCGCGGAGGGCGCAAGGAGCATGTTCAACGCTGTCGTCAACGGGTTGGCATCGCTGCCCGGGCGCGTGCTCAGCATCGGCAGCGACGTCGTGCGCGGAATTTGGAACGGCATCAGCGGTGCCGCCGGCTGGCTGGCAGACAAGGTGGCGGGCTTTGCAAGCGGCATCTTGGACGGCATGAAGAACGCGCTCGGCATCCACTCGCCTTCGCGCCTGTTCCGCGACCAGGTCGGCAAGTACATCGCACAGGGCATCGGCGAGGGCTTCACCGACGAGATGGGAAGCGTTGTCGGCCAGATGCAGGACGCAATGCCAGACCCTTCGGCTTTCGCGAGCGACCAGCAGATTGCCTACGGCGGCTATTCCGCGGCCGGGACGGTCTCCGATTCCAGCGCAGCCGATGCGGTTATCGAAGCTTTGGAGCGCGTGCATATCGTGCTCGATGACGAGGTGGCAGGCAAGTTCGTGGAGCGCACGGTCACGAACGCGATTTTCGCATAGGAGGTGTCTATATGATTAATTACATCGAATTGAACGGCGAGAAGAGCACCAGCGTCAAGGGGCTGATAATCCAGTCCCTTCCGCCGATTACGAAACCGAAGATGCGCACGGGCAAGGAGACAATCGACGGGCGCGACGGAGATATAGTCACGAAGCTCGGATACGCTGCCTACGACAAGGAGGCGGGCATCGGCCTTCACGGCGACTTCGACATCGACGATGCAATCGCCTTCTTCGATTCCGAAGGCGAGGTAGTTTTCGGCAATGAGCCCGACAAGTACTACCGCTATCAGATTATCGACCAAATCGACTTCGACCGACTGGTGAGGTTCCGAACTGCGAAGGTCAAGATGCACGTTCAGCCGTTCAAATATGATGCGGTGGACAGGACTTTCGATATCGTGAACCAGTTCCTGCACATCCAAGATTCGACGGCTAGCAAGTTCGGCATAACGGTCACTTCGAGCGACGGCAGCATCAGGGTGTCTGGCAGAGCCACGATCGATGTCGATATAGAGGTTCCAATCGAGAGCATGTCGCTTTCCGGCAGCTACACCATGACCGCTTCGGCTAGCGGCAGCGCCGCCGGGTGCGCACTAATGCTCATCGACGGCTCACCGTCGAATGACAGGCCTTTCGGCGGGTCGTACATGGAGCTGAAGAGCAACGCCGCAGCGACTATGACCGCAACGGCCGATCCGAACGCCGAGTACGATGCGCTGTGGCTCGACATCAAGGCTGGAACTTCGGTAGACTTCACGCTAGGCGTTACCATGGCGAGCAACGAGTTCGACTCAATCACGCTCACCAATCGAGGGAACGTCATCTCAAGGCCGACCGTCACGGTGTACGGCAGCGGCAACGTCGAGCTGGCAATCAACTCCGTCATGGTGCTGTCGTTCTCAATCGATGATGGATACATCACGATAGATGCTGGGGAAATGAACGCGTATCATGGCGATACGCTCATGAACCGACACGTCACGGGAGATTACGCCGACTTGCGCCTGAACGTCGGGGAGAACGTCATATCATGGCACGGCGACGTTACGGCAATCAGGCTAGAAGATTTCTCGAGGTGGTTATGATGCGAGCGAATTTCACGATGGAGGATAAATACATCCGCATGGTTCGAGGTGACACGCTGTCCTTCGGCTTGCAAGTCTGCGACGAAGACGGAGCGCCTTTCGAACAAGATCTGGAGCGGGCCTACTTCACTTGCAAATCCAACCGCAGCGACAACCGATTCCTCTTCAAGAAGTCGCTCCCTGACGGCGTTTCCAAGGTCGGGCAGGGGGCCTACGTCGTGCGGGTAGCCCCGAGCGACACGGCAAACGCCAAGCCGGGGAAATACTTCTACGACTTCGAAATCGGCTGCAACGGCGACGTGTTCACGGTCATGCGCGGCGTGCTCGAAATCATGCAGGACGTTACTTTCTAGGGGGTGGTGAAATGGCGAAGATAGACGAGAACGTCAAGGTCATGCTGCTAAAGGGAGAGGCTGGCGCGAGCATCAAGTCAATCGACAAGACCGCCTCGGACGGCCTTTTAGATACGTACACAGTCAAGATGACGGACGGAAGCGAGAACAGTTTCTACGTCACGAACGGTCGCGACGGAGAGAAAGGCGAGAAGGGAGATACGGGGAACACGATATCCGTTCCAGTGTCGGGCCTTTTCAACATGGGGGTCGATTCGGACGGCAATCTCTGGGTCTATCATTCCGATTCGGATAAAATCCCAGAATTCCAGTACGATTCATCGACCGGCAACTTATACTACATCACAGAGGGGTGATAGCGAATGGCGAGAACTTTAATCGGAAACATCAAGGGAAAAGACGGGCGAGGAATCGCCAGCATCAGCAAGACGGGAACGACCGGCTCAGTCGATACCTACACAATCGAATACACCGACGGCACCAATTCAAAGTTCACCGTCAACAATTCCGACAGCGTCTCGCTTCAGCGTCAAATCGTCCCGAGCGCGTCGGTAGAATCTTCCGCCACCGCTTCGCAGGCGTACGCGGCTGGCGATTACGTTGTCGTTAGCGGCGTTCTTCGCAAGGTCACGAGCGCAATTGCCAAGGGCAACGCAATTTCCGGTTCCAACTCGACCGCTACGACGGTTGGGGGAGAGCTCGGGGGCCTTGCGAAAACGGTAGGCGAAACCGACACATGGCACAAGTTGTACGATATGCAAGGTTGGACCGTCCACTACACGAAGCGCTACGACGTGCTATACGTCCGCGTTCAAGTCGGCGCCCTTGGTTCGAATTGGTGGAAGGCAGGCACGCTGCCCGTCGAGTACCGTCCGAAAATGGACTTCTATGCGCCGTTATACAATTATCACGAAAACGCTTGCGCCGGCGTCTCCGTCGAAAGAAGCGGCCTAGTCAGTATGCACAGCTACCAAACTCAATCATCCACGGTTTCGTGGACGGTTTTGGCGATCCCGCTTTGGTAAGGAGGAAAAAATGGCAAAGGCGATGAAATTCAGGGACGGCGAGACCTACGACTTCACGGATTCGAGCACGGCACTCGATTGCGTGGCGGTCGTGCAGACATTCGCGGAGCTTGACGCAATCCGCGCCGAGTTCACCGAGGACAACCTGAAGGGGGCGGAGTTCGACGGCGCCGTCGCACAGCATCTCGTGCCGGTTTCCGCGAAGGCAGAGACGGACGGAGAGAATATCGTCGCCCATTTCGCCAACCGCGTGAAGGGCCAGGACGAAATCAACGCGGAGCAAATCAGCGAGCTTCAGGAAGCAATGGCGGCCATCGTGGAAGGGGCATAAAATGGGTTGCATCTACGCACGCTTGATTTTCAAGGGCCTCCGCACTTTCGACAGCGTGCCCGCCAAGTACAAGGCCGCGACGAAGGCCGCGTACAAGGACATTTACGGCATCGAGCTTTAACGCCGTATAAAGATTGAACGCTCAGGGGGTGCAGCGATGCGCCCCCTTGGCATATAAGGAGGTGTTCAAATGGATTATCTATCGACTGTCCGGGTGCTCGACACCGACTACAAAATCAAGGACGGGGAAGCGGCGCGAATCAACCACACGCACAAGGTTGAGGAAATCGAGGGAGCCGCCAAGGAAGGCCACAGGCACCAAGCGTCCGAGATCGCAGGGCTTTCCACCGTCGCAACGAGCGGGAGCTATTCCGATTTGAATGGGAAGCCATCGGCTGCGACCGAGAGCGCGGACGGCCTCATGACTTCCGCCGACAAGGCCAAGCTCGACGGCATCCAAGCCGGGGCAAGCTCGTACACGCACCCGACCCATACCGCCCACGAGAGCGGACTGTACAAGGTTGCGGTAGATTCGCTGGGGCATGTATCCTCGGCAACGGCTGTGACCAAGAGCGACATCACCGCTCTCGGCATCCCGGCGCAGGACACCGACACGACCTACACCGAGGCCACGACATCGAAGGCGGGCCTCATGTCGGCAGCGGACAAGGGCAGGCTAGACGGCATGGCGAACGTGAAGGAATGGGTGGCGAGCCGCGGGCAGAACCTCGTGACCAACGGCTACGCGACGCTCGGGGACAACACGAACTTCTCGTGCTTCTCGTTCGACGGCGCGGACGCCTACCGGTCGGGCGGCTCGTTCTCGCATAGGGCCACGGCCGCGAGCCTCATGTCCACCGACGAGCTGATGCCATATGACCCGTCGAACTCCTACAGGCTGTCGTACTACATCAAGAGCGATTGCGCGGACGCGAGGTACTGCGACATCCTCGACTGCTACGACATCGACGGGAATAAGATTACAGACAGCCAGGTCACATTCGTCTCCGGCTCGACTACGACGCTCGCTGCCGACCTCAAGCCGGGGGATACGTCGGTGAGCGTGGAGAGCGCGGCCGGGTTCAACGTCTCCGACACCGACGGCAGGCAGTATTTCAACCGGGGATTGATGTTCTGGAACTACGCGGACTCCCACGGGTACGTGTACGGGCCGGAGACGTACACGAGGAACAGGCACGACGCCCTGTGGACGAGCAACGCGACCGCAATCGACAAGGCCGGCAACCGCATCTTGCTCGACAAGGCGTGGAGCGGCCCCACCGTACCGAAGGGGACTGGCGTCTCGCAGACGGGGAACGGCGCGACGTCCGTATACGGGAACGTCAATTTCACCGTCCCCGCGGGGGAATGGACCCGCAAGGAGGTCACGTTAGAGGGCGAGGCGCGCCCAGGCACTGCATACGTTAAAATAGGCTGGCTGCTACCCAATTACATGGGCGGCGCCTCGAGCGTGACCACGAAGCTGACGGGCGTGTCCTTCGGCGCGGTGCCCGCGTATGCGAATAGCGCCGCCAAGGCCGACAGGGCGACAACCGCAAGCAGGGTGGCGGACGGCGGCGCCGGAACCGCGAACGCGGCGCGACACGTATGGTTCAGCGATTCGGGAATCGAGACGGCCCGCGTCCACAACGACGCATTCAGATACAACCCTGTCGGGAACATGCTCTCGTGCAACGTCTCCGGCAGCGCGGCCACTGCCGAATCGGCGGCATCCGCCGCGAAGCTCGCGGAAGCCCGCACGGTGAGCATATCCGGTGCCGTCAGCGGCTCAGCGACGTGGGACGGAAGCGGGAACGTCAACATCTCCACAACGGCGAACGAGAGCTACGTCTCATCGCCCATATCTGGACTTTTCAACATGTCGGTCGATGCAGACGGCAACCTATGGGTCTATCATTCCGATTCGGACAAGGCCCCCAACTTCGAATACGATTCGGCAACGGGCAACCTTTACTACGTGACTGAAGCATAAGGGGGTGCAGGAATTTGATTAGGGTTTTCGGATCAACCGACAAGAGTTTCACCAGCAACGGCGACATGGTGATTCTGCCGACGAAGGCCAAGGTCACGAAGAAGGACAACGGCGATTACTACATCGATCTCGAAGCGAGCGCCAAGTACGCCGACTATCTGACCAGCGGGAGGATAATCGTAGCCGACACGCCGCAGGGCGCTCAGGCTTTCCGCATCTCGGACATGACCAAGAAGAGCACAAAGGTTTCGCTGAAGGCGTGGCACGTGTTCTACGATTCCAAGAACTACCTCATCGCCGACTCGTACGTCGCCGACATGGCGGCAAACGCGGCGCTCGACCACCTGAACGAAGCGACGGAGCCGAAGAGCGAGTTCGCAACCATCTCGGACGTGCAGACGATTGACTCGTTCCGCTGCGTCCGCAAGTCGCTTTACGAAGCGATACAGACAGTCATCGAGCGCTGGGGCGGGCATCTGGTGCGCGACAACTTCCGCATCGAGCTCCGACAGTCAATCGGGGCAGACAACGGCGTGACCGTGCGCTACCGAAAGAACCTGAAGGAACTGACGTGCAGGTACGATTGGAGCGGCGTCGTTACCAAGCTGCTGCCGGTAGGCGCGGACGGAATACTCCTAAACGACCAGAACGCGGGCGCCTCGATATACGTCGAGAGCGAGCAGAAATGGGACATACCGTATACCAAGACCGTCCCGTTCTCGCAATCCGACATCAAGAAGGGCGATTACGGCAACGACGGGACCGCCTACCGCAAAGCCCTTGTCGATGATTTGAGAAGGCAGGCGCAGGATTACGTCAACGAGAACTGCGTCCCGAAGGTCAACTATACGCTCAAGGCCGATATGGAGCGCGTGACCGACATCGGTGACACGGTGGAGGTTATCGACGAACGGCTGGGGGTGCATATCCTGACAAGCGTCATCGGGTTCACCTACGACTGCATTTCGGGCAAGTACACCGAAATCGAGTTCGGGAACTTTCAGAAGACGCTTAACGGCATTGCCGGGACGCTCCAATCGTCTGCACAGAGCGCCGCCCAGAGCACTGTCGACAACGCCATCCAGGGCGTTACCGATACGGTCACCCAGACAATCACGCAGTCGATGGGCTCTTCCTACGTCATCTACGACGGCTCGAAAATCATGGTGCTCGATTCGCTGCCGAAGGAAGAGGCGCACAACGTCATCCTGATTAACGACCACGGCATCGCGTTCTCGCGCAACGGCATCGCCGGGACTTTCGAAAGCGCGTGGGGCATCGACGGCACGATGGACATGCAGAACATCAACGTCATAAATTTCGTTGCCGACTTAATCAAGGGCGGCACGCTGAAACTCGGCGGAAGCGACAACGGAAACGGCGTGATGGAGATCCGCTCGGCGGGCGGCTCGCTGCTCGGGCAGCTAGACAAGGACGGACTGAGGATGCGGGCCAACGACGGCTCGCGCATTGAAATCAACGCCGCGCAGGGGCTTGTCGGCTATGACGCGAACGGCAACCCGACTTACGGGGTGACCGATGGCGTGTTCCACATGGCGAACGGGTACGTCAACAGCTCGCTCGCTATCGGCGGTCTGATGAAGATGGTTCCAATCAAGACTGACGCAAGCACCGGCATCGCGTTCGTCGCGCTCGCATAGGAAGGGGGGAAAGCAATGGCATCAAGCGGCAGCATCACAGGCTCATATCGAGGGTGCACGCTACGCGCTGATTGGAGCGCGGTCAAGAACGCGGCCGGCAATTATTCCGATGTGACGGTCAAGCACACGCTCGTCATCGGCTCCGCGTACTCGCTGGACATCGCCTCGCGCACGAACACCTGCTCGGTCGGAGGCGTTTCGCAGGACTACACTTCCGGCAGCATCAACCAGAAGGGCGGCTCGGTTCCTCTCGGCACGACAGTACACAGGGTTTCGCACAATGCGGACGGCACCAAGACGGCGCAGATAACCGACACGTTCAACATCAATGCCACGATTGACGGCAAGAAGGTCGGGAGCATCACGGCATCTGGCTCCATCTCGCTCGACAGGATAGCCGGAAATGCGACAATCGTGACCGCCAACGACTTCACGGACGAGACGGATCCTACGCTGACTTACAGCAACCCGTCCCCGTCCTCTTGCGACGTTTCAATCGAGTTCGCGGGCGGGAGCATCACGAGGGATGGGGCGATAAGCGGGGCGAGCGGCTCGTACACGATGCAGCTCACCGATTCCGAGCGCACGACCCTGCGCAACGCGAGCAAGAACTCGCCTACGCTCAAGGTGACCTACGGGCTCAAAACGACCATCGACGGCACCGCGTACTACTCGCGAGCCGACAGGAAGATGAACATCGTCGACGCAGCGCCCGAGCTTGGGGCAGTCTCATACGAGGACGCCAATGCCGCCACGGTGGCTGTGACCGGGGACAAGTCGCGCATCGTCCAGAACCATTCGACGCTTGCGGTGAAAGTGCCTACCGCGACAGCAGAGAAGGGCGCGACCATCGCGAGCTACACCATCGCGTTCGGTGGAGTATCAAAGACAGTCACGAGTCCTGGGACAGTCTCGCTCGGTGCTGTCGACGTCTCGTATTCCCAGGCGCTGACAGTCACGGCAAAAGACAGCCGCGGGTTCACCGCCAGCAAATCTGTTCAGGTGACCGTCGATGATTACAACGCACCTACCGCCGTCATCGACCTGCACCGCCTGAACAACTTCGAGCCTACGACGTACATCACGGCGAACGCGCGGCACTCGTACCTGAACGGCAAGAACTCCGTGACGATCTCCACGAAGTTCAAGAAGGTTTCGGATTCGAGCTACGGAACGCCGATAGAGCTGGCCGATTCCATCCAATCCACGGTTACGTGCGACAGGGATTCGGCCTACGACTTCGTTGTGGCCATCGCGGACAAGCTGGAAACGACCGACTACAACTTGGCTTTGGGCAAGGGCATCCCCGCGTTCTTCATCGACACCAAGAAATCAAGCGTAGGCGTCAACTGCCTTCCGACGCATGATAACGCGTTCCAGCTAAGCGACGCCGCATGGCTCACCGCGCAAGGAGCGTATCCGGTAGGGGCAATCTACCTGAGCGTGACCAACGTCAACCCGGCAACGCTGTTCGGTGGGACGTGGGAAGCGATAGGCGGGAGGTTCCTTCTCGGCGCCAACTCTACCTACGCGGCCGGCAGCACGGGCGGCGAATCGGCGCACAGGCTCACGGCATCGGAGATGCCGCGACACAACCACACGCTCGACGACTACAACGTTTCCGCCGGCAACACGACGGCCTACATGACCGTCCAAGCGCAGGCGAAAGTCGGATACGACGGCAACGTCCAGACGCTCTACACAGGCGGGGACGGTTCGCACAACAACATGCCCCCGTATCTGGCCGTCTATATGTGGAAGCGGATTAGCTGACACGGCAAAAAGGCGGGTAGCCATCGAGCTATCCGCCTAATTATGTCTCTGGAATCATGGAGGGGTGCATAAATGCGTCCCCCCATGACGGTGGAAAGACTATATTTCGAGACTGATTCGGAGCGTCGGTCCTATCGCCGCGCCCGACTCAGTCTTTTCGTATTCGATTCTATCGATAATCATCTCGAGCAGGTCGTTCCGCTCCTTCGGCTCCAAGGTGTGCATTTCCCCGACGGCCCTTGTGAGAATCGGCACGGCCCTCCCGTGCCTTTCCCCGCTTTCCCCGATGCCTTTCTCCAATTCCCCAACCCTTGCCTGAAGCCCCGCTCTCGCGGCGTTGACATATCTGGACGCGCTCCAGATATGTCTGGCGGTCGTATATGCCAGCATAGTTGTTCAGCCGCCTTTGCACGACTTTCCCGTCCTTGATTGACTTCTCGCAGCGAACCGTCTTCGTGTTTATCTTGCCGATGCACGTTTGATTTTTAATGACCTCGCGGATAGCGTAGGCCGTCCACTTCGTGCCAGCCACGGCCGGTATCGCCATGTCGTCCAGGCCGTGCGGGATCTGCGTTATCCGGTCAAGCCCTGCGTCCGTGTATGCGCTGCCTGAAAATGTCATCTCACGCCGTTGCCGCCTGCCGTGGACAAGTTCCCCGATGCCTATACCGAAGCAGTCCGACAGCTTCCTGAGCGTCTGCAAGCTTATGTTCTCGGCGCCTCGGTCGAACCATGAATTCACCGCGCCGGGGCCTATTCCGCACCCTTTCGCCAATTTCCGACGGGAAATCCCCTTTGCGCCCATAAGCGCCTGCAAATTGCCAGTAAATGCCATCCAAAATCCGACCCCTTTCCACGCTAAACGTTGGCGCCATCACGTCCGCCGAGATGACTATATAATCTATAGGTGTGCACTGTAAACACTAAAGTGTGCAAAAATTTAAAGTAAGTTTTAACATTTTTAGAAAAACCTATTGAATTTTGAAAGTTCTTGCCTATAATGGAAATTGTTAGAGCACATAAGTGCGCACACCGGACACATAAGGAGGTGAGGGTATGTACAAGAACCTCAAGGCAGAAATCGTACGTGCCGGCATGTCCAACCCTGAGATGGCGGACGCAATCGGAGTCAAGTACGCCACGTTGTGGCGGCTGCTGTCCGGCAAGCAACAGTTCCGACTCGTCGAGATGGTCGCAATACAATCGGAGCTTGAAGAGCGCAACGACGCCGCCTACACGCTCGACTATCTTTTCGGGGACGGTGACGGGAATGGAGAGGGGCAATCCGACGAAGGAGCACATGCAAGCCCTGTACGACCCCATTAACAAGCCCTTCGCGGGACAAGACGTTTTCCATTCCGGGGAAGAGCCGGAAGAAATCAAAGAGAAAGGGGCAACGACATGGGTATGAGCATTTACGAAATCGACGATTCAATCATGTCGCTGGTCGATATGGAGACTGGCGAAATCGAGGACATCGCCCGCTTCGACGAGCTTCAGATGGAGCGCACGCAGAAGGTCGAGAACATCGGCTGCTTCTACAAGAACCTCGTGGCCGAAGCCAAGGCGATGAAGGAAGAGGAAGCGAACCTCGCCCAGCGCCGCAAGGCCGTGGAGAACAAGGCCGAGCGCATCAAGAACCTCCTGGTTTATGCGCTGAAGGGCAAGAAGTTCGAATCTCCAAGGCTCCGTTGCAGCTACCGCAAGGCGAAGAGCGTCCAGGTCGATAATGACTTCGTCGCGTGGGCTGAAGAGCACGCCGCCGATCTGCTGACGTTAAGGGAGCCCACGCCCAACCGCACGGCAATCAAGGCGGCCCTGGAAGACGGGCGCGAAATCGAGCACGCCGAAATCGTCACCAACGAAAGCCTTCAGGTGAAGTGACATGCGCGAGCTGAGGGCAGACGAAATCGAGGTGCGCGTGGCTCAATGCAGCCAAAAGGGCGCGGCGCTCCTGCTCTATAAGGACAGCCGTTGCGACATGCGCATCCTTGACGAGACTTTCGGCATGACGGGGTGGCGCAACAGCTACCAGAGCATCAACGGCGAGCTTTTCTGCACAATCGAAATCTGGGACGCGGAAAAATCCCAGTGGATCGCCAAGCAGTCGAACGGCACGCCTTCCAACATGGAAGCCGAGAAGGGACGTGCCTCGGATGCGTTCAAGCGGGCCGGCTTCATGCTCGGCATCGGGCGCGAGCTTTACACGGCCCCGTTCATCTGGGTGCCTTCCGAGAAGCTCAACATCAAGCATGGGAAGAACGGGCGCTTTCAATGCTACGACAAGTTCCGCTGCGAGAAGGTGCGCATCGAGCGCGGCCAGATAACGGGCCTGAGCATCTACAACGACACGAAGGGTTGCAGGGCTTTCGTATTCGCAACCGATAAATAGAGAAAGGAACGATGAAAATGGAAAACATGGTTCAACTTACGCGCACTGAATTCGAAGATCTGCTGAAGGCGAGATTCGACCTGACAATGGTCAAGGACGTTCTGCTCAGCGGGGCGAATGCCAGTTGGTCTAGGAAATATCTCAAATGGGATGACGAGACCACCAGCGCCGTTCTCCGCCACATCATTGGAGACGCATACGACAAGAAGCTCGAAGAGCTGGTCAACGAGGAGGACGACGAATAATGAGCATCAACCAAGTCTCAATCACCGGTAATTTGACGCGCGAGCCCGAGCTTCGCACCACGGCAGGCGGCACGGCAGTACTGAGCTTCGGCATCGCGGTCAACGACCGCCGCAAGAACGCGTCGGGACAGTGGGAGGATGTGCCGAACTTCTTCGAGTGCGTCACCTTCGGAAACCGCGCCTCTGCGCTGGGCGACATCCTGGCCAAGGGCATGAAGGTCGCAATCGCCGGCAGGCTCCATTATTCGAGCTGGGAGAAGGACGGCCAGAAGCATTCGAAGGTGAACATCACCGCCCAGGAAATCGAGCTGATGCAGAACCGCAAGCCGCAGCAGGAGCAGCCGCAGCAGTACCAGCCGCAGATGCCCGGCCAGTACCAGCCAACCACCGTTCCGCAGGACATCTACGACGAGGATCTGCCGTTCTGACCTAATCGGCGGGGCGCTTCAGAGCGTCCCGCCCCCTTGCTTCGAAGGAGGTGACGCGGGATGATTGGCGGCATGATAGGCACAGCCGAGGAAATCATCCATTGGCTGTTCGAGCAGCCGAAGGGCGAGCAGTTTTACGAAATCAAGGAGCGCAAGCGCAAGCGCACGCCCACCCAGAACGCCTACTATTGGGCGATGCTCAACCAGCTCGGCAGAGTGCTGAAGATACCGACCTCGGAGCTTCACTTCAGGATGCTCGAGGAGCATGCTCCATACGAGGTCGTGAGCGTCCGTTCCGACATAGACGTGTCCGGGTACTTCCGATACTTCGAGGAAATCGGCTCGGGCTTCGCCGGCGGTCGCGAGTTCACGCACTATCGGATCTACAAGGGTTCGAGCCACATGGATTCGATGGAGTTCTCGCGCCTTATCGACGGGGCGCGCGAGGAATGCGAAGCGCAGGGCATATCGGTGCTCACGCGCGAGGAAATAGCAAGGTTGAAGTACGTGGAGGGCGAAGGATGATGAAGGAGCACAGCATTCTCGGGTGCGGCGAGTGGTGGGACGAACGGCACGGTGTCCTGATTAGCTGGTTCGACGAGCGAGAACCGTGGCTCGTGCGGCACGAGGTGTTCCACGGCCCGAACCGCAAGAAGTCAATCGAGCTTGGCCTGTACGTCTTCCTTCCGCCCGAAGCCCACAACATGGCGAGCTACGGCGCCCACTTCAACAGGCCGTTCGAGACGTACCTGCAAGAGGTGTCACAGCGTCGCGCGATGGAGCACTACGGCTGGACGCTCGACGATTGGATGCGAGTCATAGGCCGAAACTATATATAGAAAGGGGGCAGCGATGGCGAGCCAAAAGAAGACGGTTCTCGATTATATCCGCGAGTTCGGCAGCATCACGCCGCTGGATGCGTTCAAGGACTTGGGAGTCACCAGGCTTGCGGCCGTCATCTTCGAACTCAAGGAGGACGGCCACGACATACACACGGAGCGCGAGCACGGCAAGAACCGCCACGGGCAGGCAACAAGGTACGCAAGATACAGCTTCGGGAAGGATGAAGACAATTGGCTGTAGATCACTTTGCGCCTATACTTCGGCGTGAACACGATGCGGTACCTGCACATCCACTTCGTGCGGGAAAGGCTGTAGGCCTTCCGGGCCATGGCGACCACCCCCTCGACTCGAATTCTCGACGGCCTGAACAATCGTCGATATCGGTCGGAGGGGCGGCTTTGTAAAGCCGTCTGCCCCCACCCGCGTAGCGGGCGGCTTAAAGCCGGCCGCTGCGCGGCCAGCGGACTGAAGCCTTGAATGAAAATCAAGCTCGATAGGGGAGCATCCGCTCCCGTGCGTGCCCATGACACGGACGCGGGGGCAGACCTTCGCTCGCCAATCGACACGGCGGTACCCGCGAGGGGGTCGCGCGCCATAGACACGGGCGTGCATATCCGGCTGCCGCGCGACTGCGTGGGAATGCTGAAAGGCAAATCAGGTCCGAACATCAAGCACGGCATCACGTCCGATGGCGTTATCGACGAGGGGTATACGGGGCCAATCAAGGTGAAGCTCTACAATCACGGCAAAAAGGATTACGCTATCGGGCGTGGGGACAAAATCACGCAGCTGGCCATCCTTCCATGCGAGTACGTGAAATTCGACATGGTGGGCTATTTGGAGGATTCCGGGCGAGGATGTGACGGCTTTGGTTCGACAGGGAAATAAGTACCACGCGAAGAAGACCGTCGTCGACGGCATCGAGTTCGACAGCGCCAAGGAAGCCAAGCGATATGCCGAGCTCAGCGCCTTGGAGGAAGCCGGCAAGATTCAGCACTTGCGCCTTCAGGTGCCTTTCGAGCTTGTTCCGAGCTTCGAATGCGACGGCGTGAAGTATCGGGCAATGAAGTACGTGGCAGACTTCGTATACGTCCGCGACGGCAAGGTCGTCGTGGAAGACTGCAAGGGATTCAAGACCCAAGAGTACAAGATGAAGAAGAAGCTCATGGCATACATCAATCACGTGAACATCGAGGAATCGTGATGCTATAATATGGGCAGCGAGGGTTGCGGCCTTGCAATGACATAGCTTTTCAAGCCTTCACGGCATGAAAATAGAAAGCCCCGCCACAGCCGCAACCTGTGACGGGGTTTTTGCATATGGGGTGTAAAAATGAGCGTCATACGCGTGAACAAAACAAAGAACTACACGGTCATGAGCAACGAGCATCTGAAGGACAAGCGCCTGTCGCTGAAGGCCAAGGGCCTTCTCTCGGTCATGCTATCGCTTCCCGACACGTGGGATTATTCAATCAGCGGCCTCGTAGCGATATGCAAGGAAAGCGAGACGGCGGTAAAAAGCACCCTCAACGAGCTTAAATCGCGCGGTTATCTGACGGTCACCAAGAAGATGCCGAACGAGACCGGATCAGGGCGAATCGAATACGTCTATGACATTTTCGAGAAAGCCCATATGGGAAAACAAGAGGTAGAAAAACAAGGAGTAGAAAACCTAGGGGTTGAAAATCTAGGGGTAGAAAACGTCCGACAATTAAGTACTAAAGAATCAAGTACTGATAAATCAAGTACTAACAACAAGAAGAAAGAAGGAAGGCCGGCCGGCTACGACGAAATCATCGACGGCTACACGGAGAACGCGGAGCTCCGAAGCGCCCTCGTCGAGTTCGTGAAGATGCGCAAGATGATGAAGAAGCCGCTCACCAACAAGGCGTTATCTCTCCTGCTCACCAGCAAGAAGGGCCTTGACGGCCTTGCATCCACGGACGCTGAGAAAATCGACATCGTGAATCAGACGATAATGCACTCGTGGCAGGGATTCTTCCCGCTGAAGGATGACGGCCCGAGGCCGGCCCCGCAAAGACAGGAGAAGACCGAGGAAGAGAAGAAAGACGATGAAGCCTGGATGAAAAACATCATCATGTGCTAAAGGGAAGGGAGCAAACGAAATGGACACCAATCAACTCATTCAAGGAATAGCCGAGACCGCGGCCAGGGCAAACCGCCGAAACGAGGGCGATTACATCGAGAACGGCATCCTCATGTGCGGAAAATGCCATACGCCCAAGCAATGCGAGCTGGAGTTTCGCGGGCGGATAATCAAGCCCTACTGCATGTGCCGCTGCGAAGCGGAGAATTACGAGCGCGAGAAGGAGGAAGAGCGCAAGGCGGAGCGCATGCGCAGGCTCGACAGGATGCGCCGCACGGGGTTCCGCGATGCCGAGATGCGCAATTGGACTTTCGAGAACGACGATGGCGGCAACGAGAAGGTCATGGACGTGATGAAGCGATATGTCGCGAACTTCCCATGCATGCTCGAATCCGGCAAGGGCCTTATGCTGTGCGGGTCCGTGGGCACGGGGAAGAGCTACGCAGCCGCCTGCGTCGCCAACGCGCTCATCGACGCGGGAACGCCATGCATGATGACGAACTTAAGCCGAATGGTGAACATCATCAACGGCTCGTTCGATGGCCGGCAGAAGTACATCGACAGCCTGAACGAGTTCGACCTGCTGATAATCGATGATTTTGCCGCCGAGCGCGATACCGAGTTCATGGCCGAGCAGGTGATGAACATCATCGACGCGCGGTACCGTGCCGGGCTTCCGCTAATCGTCACCACGAACCTCACCGCCCAGGAGCTTTCCGGCACCACGGACATTCGCAAGCAGCGTGTTTTCAGCCGCCTAATCGAGATGTGCGTCCCGATAACCGTCACGGGCCGCGACCGCAGGAAGGCAAAGGCCGCCCAGAACGCCGAAATCATGGGGCTGCTCGGGCTGTGACCGAACGCGAGCTCTCGCAGGCCGTGCATCTCAAGGCGGAGCCGGACGCGCTCCGCAGGGTCGCAGCCGAAGAGGGCGGCGCGGATGCGCCGAGGGCGATAGACAGCCAGGTATCGACCACGACGATTTCACCAACGCCCTCAAGAACAACGAGAACCAGCATGGTTCAGGCAGCACACGGGCCCCGCTCCGGTGGGGCCTTTTATTTCGAGAGATATCAGATCCCCGCCTGCAACCGTACTGTATAGGTGTATACTTGCTATAGCAAGAGGGAGAAAGAGAGAAAGGAGGCGGCAATGACCGCCACCAACACCGGGTACGGCTACGGGCATGCCGACGAATGCACACCACCGCCCATGGCGAGACTCACACCGTATGGAACAGCTGCATGCGCCGTGGGACGTTCGCCAAGAATGAAGCGGGCGAGGTTAGGCAAATAAAGCCTAACGGGTACATCCCAAACGACCTCGACGTGCGCAAGGCCATCGCCAACAGCCTCAACCTAAAAAGCCTCAGGAAGCAGAGCTGACGGACGAATGGATCGGAGAGGGATATGGATGACGAAAAGCCCATGCGAGCCGCGATGACAACCGACGGCGCGTTCGCAGGAATCGCGGCGTTCCATCCAGTACCGACAGCGCCGCCCATGGCGGCGCTCCCGGTCTACGCCGCAATGAAGTTTCAGTATCGACCAGTTCGGCGACAGCGACCGGTTAACGAGAGGAAGGAAACGAAATGAGCATCGGCATCGATATACGCGAGCGGTGCGACGAAGCCGACGTTGACGGCAACGCATGTGACGAGCTGCGCGAGCCGGCAGACCGCATCGACCGCGAGATGGCGGAGAAGGAGCGACTGAAGAGGGAGAACGCCGAGTTGACTGCGGAGCCAGATGACTGGAAGGGAAACGCCGAGGGCTTCCAGCCATATGCGTACATGAAGCTGCCGCTCGATGCCGACGGCGTGCCTATTCGAATCGGCGATACCGTCTACACGAGATACGCGGAAGAGCACATCGTGAGAGGCATCTATGCCCTTGCCGGCGAATACGGCATCAGCGTTGTCCCACCGGGAGGAACATGCTCTCTTCCGATGGAGCCTGAAGAGCTGACGCATCGGACTGCAGACCCCGCCGACAGCTGGGAGAAGCTTGAGGAGGACGCGAAGAAGACGACTTGCGATTACGCGCCCGCGCCGCGTGACGAGGACGGCCTCAGAACGTGCGACGGGTGCCGATTCGAGAAGTGCGGGCCGTGCCACATAGAGAAGGCCATCGACGTGATTAATCGCGCCAAGAAGCTCGCGGGCATCGAAGAGGAGGCGCAGCGATGAGCGCCTGCGAATACCGCAAGCCGTATTCCGAAGCGTCCGCGGACAATCGCGACCGCTTCGGCACGGGCTTCGCGGCGGCAGCCGATGAGACGGCCCCGTGCATGAGCGTCGAGTCCGACGGCCACGGCCCGATGGCCGAGTACGGGATTGCCGAGATAAAGCACTGCCCGTTCCGCGGGCGCGAATTGGAGGATAAATGAGCATTACCGAAACCCCTGGACGGTGCGACGCGGCGGTTTACGCGAACGAATGCCCGAGATGCGGATCCGAGTCCGACGTGCATATCGGCGAGGACGCCGACGCGACCGAGAAGCCGCGTTCTCGCCCGGCATGCGGAGAGCCTATCGACGGCATGGCAACCGAAACCGCGTGCGCGGCCGACATGCCGACGACCGCGCTCGACCCCACCGAGACCACGCGCACGGTCGACGGCGAAGAGGTGCGCGGGTGGGAGTGCCGCGAGTGCGGGCAGTCGTGCGAGGAGATGTACGGCTCCTACGAATACTGCCCGCATCGCGGGAGAAAGGCGGCGGACGAATGACGGAGACAACCGCGCTCCTGCGTGCATCGCACTGCGACATGACGGCCATCTGCAGCATTCCCGCCGCGCCGTACGACAAATCCGGAGGAACAATCCTCTCGAGCACCGAGGCCGTTCCCAAGCCGCTAGGAAAGGCCGGCGGGCACTGCCGACTGGCCGACGAATCGGAGGAGGAGAAAGAGCGATACATCAGAGCGGCTACAGGGCCAGGGACACGAAGATGCCGCAATTTCGAGGCACAGGCGGCTACGCGCCGCCGCCAGTCGCGACGAGTCGGATAGACCCGCGCACGGGAGATCCGGGCGATGGGCCCTGCGCACCGCCGCATGCCGACGGCATGGCCGGAGTCGTGCGCGACGAGCCGGGAAACACCGCCAGGGGAAACTTCGGCGGACGCCCGCCCCGAAAGACGGCGGATGCGCGAAACCGCGGCCGCAAGGAGGGAGGGAACGAGATTCCAGCCGAGGTGAGCGGCGTGCCGTACCGGAGCCAGCGTGAAGCATCACGCGCCATGCGGCCAAGCGATCCCGCCGTGTCGGAAATCCGCAGGCGGTCGGAGCCGAAGCGCGGCGAGGCAGCGAAACGGCGGGGCTGCGAAACCAGGCGGCCCGAATGGGTCGGATTCTCGGATGCCCGGCGCCGGCGTGCGTCGGATGGGCCGCGACCCCGGCCCCTCCGGTGAGAGCGATGGAAGAGCGCGACCAGGCGCGCGACATGTGCCTGCCGCCCATGTCGCGGAAGAAGTGAGGAGGTGACGCGCATGGCAACCGAAGCGCAGATCAAGGCGCAAGCGAAGTACGACGCCGAGAACACGCGGCAGGTTCACCTGAAGCTGAATCTCCGCACAGACGGGGACGTCCTGGAAAAGCTCGACAGCGTGCCCAGCAAGCAGGGCTACATCAAGAGGCTCATACGCGCCGATTTGAAAAAATAGGAACTGACGGGAATCCCAGAGGGTTCCCGTTTTCTATTTCGGAAAACTTCCTCAACACCACGGACGGCAAGCGCTACGGTCTCAAGAACGCAAAGACCGGACAAGTTCTCCACGGGGCCACCGCAAAGTACAGGACCGAGAGCGGAGCAGCCAACTACGCAAAGCGACACGGATACGAGATTTCATAAAACGTGAAGAGCATCCAGCAGAAACAGGGGCCACTGGAAACGGTGGCCTTTTCCATCGTTCCCGCAATTCCCGCCCCGCGTGCCGTATAATCAAGGGAGTGGGAAAAACCAATCGGGAAAGAGCGACAGTGCAGGGATTCTGGGAGAAACTACTGTGGGTATGCATACCTTCCGCGCTGGCAGCGACCGCAACGCTCGTGTCGAACCCAAGGCTCGATTCGCAGTTCGCGATATATTCGGCAGCGGCGGTCGTCGCCCTCCTGGGCGTGATGCTGTCGAACAGGCGCGCCGAGAAGGAAAAGGCCGACGGGGAAAGCGAGCTTGTCAAATCGGCCCTGCGGGCGCTGCTCAGGAGCGAACTCATGAGAACGCATCATCAGGCAGTGCGCGACGGATGCGCCACGACCGTCGACAAGGAAGTCATGGAGCGCACCTATCAGAGCTACCACAGGCTAGGCGGCAACGGCATCGCCACGAACCTCTACAACGAGATGATGGCGCTGCCGACAAGAGACGATTAGGAAGGCGGAAAGAATGAAAGAGTACATTATCCCAAACGAAGTGTATCAGGTCCTGAAATGGCTCGGGCTCATCGCATGCCCGGCAGTCGCAACGTTCATCGGCGCTATCGGCGCCGTATGGGGATTGGCGGACACCGACGCAATCGTCACGACAATCAACGCAGTCGGAGTCCTTATCGGCGCACTCATCGGAGTGAGCGCGGCAACCTCGAAGCAGGCACCGGAAGGGAGCGAGTAGACATGGCAATGCAGGGAATCGACATCAGCGGATGGCAGGCGGGAATCGACCTCTCGAAGGTTCCATGCGACTTCGCAATCGTCAAGGCGACGCAGGGCGTGAGCTTCGTCTCGGACGCCTGCGACGCGCAGGTCCAGCAGGCCATCGGCCTTGGGAAGCCGTTCGGCTTCTACCATTACGTGAACGGCTCCGGAGCCACGTCGGAAGCCGACTTCTTCGTAGACAACTGCACGGGCTATTTCGGCAAGGGCATCCCATGCATCGACTGGGAGAGCGGTGAGAACTCCGCGTGGGGCAACACCGGCTACCTCAAGCAGCTCGTCAAGCGAGTCATCGACCGCACGGGCGTGAAGCCGCTTATCTACGCCTCGGCCAGCTCCTTCCCGTGGGACGTGGCGCAGGCCCTCGACTGCGGCGCATGGGTCGCGCAGTACGCCGACAACAACGCCACAGGCTACCAGAACAGCCCTTGGAACGAGGGGGCCTACGAGTGCGCCATCAGACAGTACTCGAGCAACGGCAGGCTCGACGGATACTCCGGGAGCCTCGACCTCGATAAGGCCTACATGGACGCCGACGGATGGGCGAGGTACGCCGGAGCGGCCAGCGCCCAGCCGACCGGCTGGATCAAGCAGGACGGCAAGTGGTGGTACCGCCATGCCGATGGAAGCTATACCAAGGACGGCTGGGAGCAGATCGGCGGCAAATGGTACCTCTTCGATGCCGACGGATGGATGCTGACAGGATGGCGGCATGTCGACGGCAAGTGGTACTACATGGATCCCGACACGGGAGCGATGCACGCGGCCGATGTGCAGAGCATCGGCGGGAAGTGGTATGCCTTCGGCGCGGACGGCGGGATGCAGTACGGCGTCGGCTCCGATGATGCGTGTCTGGTAGAGCTGGTACTCATCGATGATGAAATCTTTCCGTAAAATAGGTCTTTTGGTAAGCGGACGGGCTGTGGCAATATCGTGTAACGAACCTCCGAAAAACGGAGTATCGGTAAGGATAGACAAGGCCGATGCGCCGTTCTTTTCATAATCGGGCGGGATAATGTCGCTCCGTCCCTCTTTTTTTATCCACCCTTTTGACGGGGATTTCCGTTTGAATTCCGCAATGATTCCGTACGGAACAGAAACCAATGCTTTGCGCATACTCCGGCGAGGGCGTTGTGCCAGACAGTTGTCGCAAAGAATATCCTCTTTTACTATCTGTCGCAGATTTTCGATTTCCTTTTGTTTGCAGGCGATGATTTCTTCGAGAATATCTTTCATGTGGTCAGCTGTTTAGTTCGATGAATTTTTTTAGTGTTCTCAGTGCTTTTCCGCTTTCGAGCGATTCCCGGGCTATGGCGGTGCATTCGTCGATGAGTTTGGTCGGTTCCAAAACTTGTATGGCAAATGCGGCATTGTATAGGACGCAGTCTTTTTGCGATCCAGTCGCCCGGTTGTAGAGAATATCGTCGAAGATACTGGCGGCTTCTTGTGGGGTATTTCCGCCGAACAGCTCTTGGGGTTGCAGCGACGGAATACCCATTTCTTCGGGACGGTATATGCGTTCGTAATGTTTCATGATGACTTTGAATTCGTTGGTGAGCGATATTTCGTCGTATCCGTCGAGACTGGTTACAACGGCA
>ERZ825384.1154-NODE-1154-length-32022-cov-9.529640_pt1 | contig 32022 bp, 27 predicted proteins | sample MGYA00519931_ERZ825384 | MGnify/ENA primary metagenome ERZ825384 (study PRJEB31778, sample SAMEA3449200) | human gut metagenome | biome: human gut; feature: human-associated habitat; material: faeces | place: United Kingdom | collected 2010/2012 ...
AAAAATTTTAGCATTAAAATTCTTCGGTTTGTAAAGGATTCGCTACGCCGACTGCCGAGTATAAAGTTTCAGTTCGGGCTCAGTAGGTGTCCATACCGTTGCTGCGGTTATGCCTTGTACTATCTGCAAAGTCTTAGTACAGGTGGGACAAAGCGTTCGCAACGACGATATACTATTCATAAGCGAAGCGATGAAAATGGAACTGGAGATTCGAGCAGGTGTTGAAGGTGTAGAAACAGAAATTCTGACTAAAAAGGGACATCTGTGGAAAAGGGACAGAAGTTGGCACAGATTCGCGTGGAAAGTCAGTGCAAGTGACGCAATAACAATGAAATGTAACTTAATCCGCTTAGGCAAAGCTGCAAATTTCGGTGCACCGTGGCCGGAATTGCAGTCAGCACAGATTGATTTTATGTGGAAGCACTATTTCGAAAAGAAAAAATCCAATTCATCTGGTTTAACTCAAACGATGCTGAAAACACTGCTATCCCGGCAATATGCAGAGCGAGATGTTGAAATTATTCATCTTCCCGGAGGAAAGCCGGAAGCAATTATCTCCTGTGTCGGCAGAAAGACTGTATCCGCTACCCACAGCGGTAAATATGTAGCGGTTTGCACTGCGAAAGTCCAGTTTTTGGGGATTGATGTTCAAGTACCGGTAGACTGGGGCGACAAGAACAAACGTCTTGTGGCATTCACCTCTCGTGAACTACATTGCATTAGTACAAATGTACCTCCCGCACAATATTTCGAGGGACTTACCACCCTTTGGACAGCGAAGGAGGCAATCTGTAAGGCTCTTGGTGTCGGACTGTCGAAGGGGTTTCATTATGTTGAAATTCTGACAGATTTGAGAACAGACTGCGAAATATTTCTGCGTGACAACACGCAGTGGCAGTTGGTAGAGCCGGTACTTTATGTCAGCAAATTGGGGGATGCCGCGTGCTCGGTGTTCTCAGCCCAATCAACAGGTACTCAGGAAGGAGCATAAGAAATGATTCTTTATTTATTTCCAGGACAAGGCACGCAAAAGGAAAACATGTATGAATTGCTGAAAAGACACTCGCACGTAGTCCGTGAGGTCTTCGAAGCGGCATCTGATGCTTCCGGAAAGGATGTAAGGGCTTTGTGTCAGACAGCTTCGATGGAGGTACTTACAAAAACAGAAAACACCCAGCTGGCGGTAAGTGCGATGAACTGTGCCTTTTGGAAACTTCTAGAAAGCGAAGGTGTTCGACCCGATGTCGTTGCTGGACACAGCCTAGGGCAATATTCTGCACTAATGTGTAGCGGTGTACTATCTTTATACGATGGTTTCCGATTAATATCGCACAGGGCACAGGCCATGGGCAAGATTAGACATCAGGGTGCTCTTTGCGCCGTGATTGGCTGCGAGTATCCAACTGTACAGGAAATCTGTCGCCAAATTTCTGATGAAAACGGTTCCGTTTCTGTGGCTTTGTTTAATTCCACTAATCAAATTGTAATCGGCGGTGATGCCCAGTATGTGGAAAAAGCTACCATGGCAATCAAAGAAGCCGGTGCAGTGAAAACGCAACTTCTAAATGTCAGTAACGCTTTCCATACAGAGGTTATGCGTGACATGGAGACTGAATTTTCTGAATTTGTGAACACAATGGAATTCCGCAATCCCACCTGCCGGATTATGCTCAACTGCAAAGGAGACTATGCCTCCGATATCGCGGATATCCGTAACGATGTCAAGCTGCAATGTTGCCACACAGTCCTTTGGAGTACATGTATGCAGGCAATTGTTCAGGAGCCTAACCTACTGGTGGCTGAAGTCGGCGTTGGCGCAGTGCTCAGCGGTTTATTGAAAAAGCATGACCGAAAGCTGAAACCATTTACTGTGTCGGATGAAAACGCCCGACAGAGTTTTATTGCTTTGGCAAAAGGCAATCTTTAATTGATGCTTCGTGCCCCATGGCACTGCATAGAAAAATCATTTATTTAGGAGGAACTATTATGGAAGAACTGGAACGTAAAGTATTGGAGATGATTGTCGACAAGCTGAGTTTGGAAGACTTGGACCTCGACAGCGTAGACTATGATGCACCGATTTTTGCATCTTATGCAGATGAGGGCGAAGGTCTTGGTTTAGACTCTGTTGATGCCCTGGAGTTGGTTGTCGGTCTGAAAGAAACCTTCGACGTAAAGGTCAGCGATGAGGATATGGCGATTTTCAGAAGTGTACGTAGCATTGCGGACTACATTAGAGAAAAAACCGAATAATCCCATATTTCGGTGTGGAGTATTACTGCATGCCGCGCAGTAATACTCTACACCGAATTTCACTATGAAGTGAGAGGAAGTGAGTCTTTTGAAAAAAGAAGGCAGAAGGGTTGTTGTCACTGGAATAGGTCTTCTTACCAGCAATGGTCTAAACAGAGAACAGGTATTTACGAATTGTGCAGATGGAGTAAACGGATTGGTTGAATGCACGTTATTTGATGCAAAAAAACTGAAGACGGCACATGTTGGACAAATTCAGGACGAAACCATCCCCTATTTGACAAATCATGCGCAGGACAAGGAGAGAATTCAATACATTCTGGATAGAGTAATCGACGAGGCAATGCAGGATGCAGCTATCACCAAGGAGGAAATTACCGAATTGGGAATCCGCGCTTCCGTTTCCTTTGCAACCTCTCTTGCAGCAAACGGAAGAATTTCCGGTTATGTTGCTGAGCAAAAACAGAAGGGACAAGCAGATCCAGAATGGTTGAACCAGATTCCTGCATTTACTACTTACATCAAACATCGCTGTGGTGCTCAAGGTAGCTGCTATACCACAATGTCCGCTTGTGCGGCAGGCTCCACCGCTGCTGGAATTGCGTTTGACCTAATTCAGGAAAACAAGGCGGATGTCGTACTTGTTGGCGGTGCAGATCCTTTGACGGAGTTTTCGTGCGTTGGGTTTCACGTACTAAGGTCCTTAAGCTCCTCGGTATGCAGACCATTTGATGACAATCGGGACGGCATCAACATCGGAGAGGGTGGTGCGTTCTTTGTAGTTGAAACATTGGAGCACGCAAAAGCACGTAATGCAAGAATTTACGGTGAGATTGTCGGCTACGGTCTGAACAACGATGCTTACCACATCACCAGTCCAGATCCTGAAGGATTCGGCGCTTACGAGTCCATGCGCGTAGCCTCGAAGGGGATTTCTCTGGATGAGGTAGATTACATCAATGCGCACGGAACGGGCACAAGACTAAACGACGAAATGGAATCAAAAGTCATCGCTAGATTGTTCCCCGACCGCAGAAACGACCTTTGTGTATCTTCTACAAAATCTATGATTGGTCATTGCCTTGCGGCAGCAGGTGCAATCGAGATGGCGGTCACGTTGATGACATTGCAAAAGGGCATTGTTACACCAACGATTCGCATGGATCACCCTATGCAAGCTTGCAAGGAATTTGATTATGTAACAGAGAAGCGCTCTAAGAACATCAGGTATGCATTATCCAACTCCTTCGCATTTGCGGGTAATACAGCGAGCTTGTTGTTGGGAAGTTACAATGAAGATGAAAAAAAGTAATGCACTGCGTGTTGCGGTGATAGGCAACGGCCCCCAAGCGGACCTACTGGGTGTATTGCTTCAGACACAGGGGCATAGAGTTGCCCGTTTCCGTAGCATTAGGTCATATCATGCAGACCAGCCCTATTATCCTAATGACCTGACAACAGGAATCATGAAGAAGTTTTTTACAGATTCCAGCATTGCTGTAACTTCTTGCAAAAAAATCAAAGGATTTCATCTTGAATACTCAGGTATGATCTTTGAACTCCCCGAAAGTTTCCAGGCATTTGAACAATACTTGTATGAACATTACTCTGAAGAGGGAGAAAAACTTCGCCTCTTTATGGAAGATGTACGAACAGTTGGCTGTGAGTGGTTTCATTATATTGCAAGCGGATTTACTGACGCAGGTTGTATGAAGCGTTCGGGAAGACTGTTTGCATTGACTTTGGAGGATGCCTTTGTCAAATATGACATTCGTACTCCGTCCTTGCTAGCATTATTTCGACTGATTTTGCCCAAACCTGGGGTAATGTTCACCGTTTTTTGCGGCTATCTGTACACGCAGTTTTTTGATGTATGCGCATTGAAGGAAGATGTGTTGGAGATCATCGCCGCCCGGCAGATGATAGTACTTGTACCGTCTTTAAACGAATTATCCATTAGCACTCAGACTGAGGCTGGGGATTATGATGCAGTGGTTGATTACCGTCAGCCAACCACACCACCCGCTTCGGATACAACTGGCGCAGTTGTAGTGGGATCTTTCACAACTCACGAATGTAAATTACAGACGAATGTAGAGTACATTGTCCGCATGCCTTTCGATGAATGTACTGTCCGTCTGTGGAACCAGTGTCTGTTGCAGATGAACGGATGCAAGGATAACTGGCATTTTGAATTGATTTATCAAGGGCGCTTATTGCCGGATGCGCTTCAGCGCAGCAGAGCTTGGTTTGAAGAATTTACAGGAACAACCCCAGAGCAATTTACATTTTCTCCTCCAGAAACGATAGACATGTATTTTGATACTAGCAATGCAAACGGCTATGAGTGGGCCTTCGACAAGGCACACTCTATGAAGGACCCTACAAATTTGGTCCGTAAGCACCGAAAGAGTATTTTGAATCCCAGTTACTGGGGATTTGCGTGGTTTTCCGCTGCATATCACGCTGCAAATATCATCAATAACCAAATGCTCCGTGGAAACGAGACCTACAATATTCAGTGGTAGTTTTCCTTATATGCACGCAGTCTAAAAGTAGCCGATTTGTGACCGGATGAAATCATCCGTAGTGTAATTTTCCGAGTCAGAAGATCGTTTGCTGGCGGTCAAAAATAGTTTTATGCTGTGTTGTTCCTTTCAGCGCAGCAGAAAGGAATGGTGATATACATGCAATGGATGGAGTTTGTATATCCGTTCAAGGTTAGATTCAGTGATACGGATGCCTATGGCGTAGTACACCACAGTAAGTATTACTGTTACTTTGAGGAAGCAAGGTACGAATTCACAAAGCAATGCCTAAACCTGTTTAGCGGTTATCCTGAAGGGAACAATTTAAAATTCCCTGTGATTAGCTCCTGCTGTGAATACCGTCATGCACTTGACTACACGCTGGATGAAATGTGTATTCATCTCCGGTTTAGGATTCTAAATGGTTGTAAAATTGAATTTACATATGAAGTGAAAAAGGCCGGGAAGTCGACGGTCTATGCCAAAGGGCGTACAGTACATGCTATTTTAGAAAACGGCAGATTGTGTTTGTCGGTTCCGGAGTGGATAGACGAGCAAGTACGCAGGAGTTTAAACGATGCCTAGTACTACTATTTATTTTCCAAGAATGAATCAAAGCTATCGTTCAGATGTGCCGCAGCATCTAAGTGCCTGTGCCACCTGGCTTAGCTATACCGGTGCGGATGCTCGCTACATTTCCTTGCTGAACCTTGCACGTGGCGGGAGTTTTCCATTCATGCGTGATGACCGGTATTTTTTTGAAGAGTTAGCTCCTGAAAAAACTATGGCCCATCTGTTGGGAATCTACTACGAAGAATTTTTCTTTGACAGTTTGGATTCACTGCAAGAGTGTACGTTGCGCAATCTGAAAATGCGGATTGTAGCTCCAATTCTTTTCTTAAAGAGCAGCACGTTTGGGGTTCCAAATGTCCATGATATTGCGGTAGTAGCCTGTGGTTTTCAGAAGGATCATGGTAGTATAGTGGCCATAAACCCCTCCAACGGTGAGTATTTTGAGGTTTCGCTGGATGCATACGCTGAGTTTCACCGTCAAACGAAGATGGTGATGTTCAATGTTCCGGGGATGTCTAAAATCGCGCAGTTGGATGTGACATCAATCGCTGTTCGGGCCATCCGCATTTATTTGCGGCGATTCTATTGCTATGGGACGACGTACTTCGCTAAGGCAATCGGACTCGGAGCATGGGAGACTGAACGCATGTGTCTGGAGGATAAACAAGCCTACCTTGCCCACATCCACACGCAGCTTGCGTGGTTTGAGGAAGCAGAAAATTACAAACACCTTCTGAATGAGATGGAGCAGAAGAAGTTTGACCGCTGCGTTATCTACTATCGAAAGGCACTGGAGGTTTTCTAATGGAACTTAACTGCACAGTGGGTAATTATTGCCGATCGGTGGCGTTTTCCACGGTGTTGCGGCACTATGGTTACCCATTGTCCGAAGCTATGTGTTTCGGATTGGGTGCTGCATTTGACTTCAGTTCCTCCGATATGCACTTCGGACGACATAGAGAAAAGAAGCTACTCTGCTTTTCTGGCTGTAATAGTAACGATGTCTACTATATTGCCGATTTGCTGCATCTGGAGCTTCGTATTTTGCAGACCAAAACCTCTGGACAGGCCATTCGATTGATCGATCAGTTTGTAAACCGGGAGCAAATACCTCTAATAGCTCGAGTCTGCATCAAGGAGTACCTATCCTGCCTGAAAAGCACGGTCACAAACCATGTCCGTGAGTCGGAAGATATCTTCAACATAATTGATAGTCGCCCCAGCAACCACGTTACTGTAATCTCCGGGCTCAATCGCAAGCAGATTACAATCCATGAGCCTAATCTGATGGAGCCGTCCTTGATACCTCGAAAGGTGTTCTGTAAAGCACTGAGCCCAAAGTCAGGTTTGATTGCTCCTTCTGCCAATACATTCTACTTATTGCGTCCGACGCTGAGCTTTGAAGCACTCCGTCCAGAGATGCCAGCTTTGGCGGCAAAGGCAATCTGCGACAACATGGACCAATATCTAAGTGGAAGTGGCAAACATTACGGAATTTGTGCACTGAATCGCATCAGAGACCTGCTCAAGGATGGAATGACCGCAGAAGAGCACAGTGAAAACCTGAGTATGTTCCGTTTTTTCTGCGATGTCGTTACCGGTGGTGGCTTTTATCGTCGACTATATTGCCGTTTTTTAAAAGAAGTCAATCTTCTGTATTTTCAGAACGATGAGCTTGCCTGTTGTGCACAGGCTTATGGTAGGCTGTCACAGGCTTGGTCGAGGCTGGGTAAGCACTTTCTCAGTGCGGATTTCGGGTTAGAAAAAACAGAACTGCAAGCACAAGTTCAGTCAGTCATTGATAACGAATGGCAGGCTGCACAGGCACTCTATCGAACCGGAGAGATGATACGAAATGTACTTTAATAGTGAAGACTTCCGAACCCTTGCAGATGCCGTTGTGCAATATTCAGACCCAGCAACCGGATCTACACATCAGCAGGCAGAGCAAACCTGCAAAGAAGTATTCTTCCGTCTGTCAGGACATATTAACAACTACGACATGGTAGAAGATCAAAGTCTGATTTCTGCTGTTTTAAGAGAATACCGCATTTCTCACTATCTTATGGATGGTGTTCGTTCTGTGATGGGAAGTGTTGTGCTCAATAGTTTTTTGAATGATGGTGCCTGTGTTCTCATTTTCTTCCGACAGCGGGATCTTTGTAAATACCTCACAGCGTACAAACCGACGCATAAAAAAGCTAAGACACTAGCGGTTCTTACAAGGCGATACGGAAAAATCCAAATTTTCGTCGATCGAGTTACGCAGACGTTAACGGTGTATCAGTTCTACAGACTTTGCTGTGGCAGTGGTAAGGAGCGAACATATCCGTTTTTTGTAGTAGAATAAAGCAAACTTGTTTAAATGATTTAAGTTGGTGCGATATGAAAAAGCAAAACAAAAGACTAATTGAGTTACATTCTTTGGGTTCAAATTGCAATACAAACGCTACCAAAACAATCCTGCAATACTATGGATATTCGCTCGATGAAGATGTGGTATTTGGTTTGGGCAGCGGTTTAGGTTTTATCTATCAGTATTATTCCAACATTGATTCATATTTCCTGTCCGGTAAGAATGAAAGCCTTGAGTTAAACATTGCTACCTTGTTTGGCGGCACAGTGATATCCCATAGTTTCGACGACCCCGACCGGGCATGGCAGGAGGCAAAGGCTTGTGTGGATTTAGATATTCCGATTATGTTGGATCTGTCAATTACACATTTGCCGTATTTCACCCCGTATCTTGAGGGAATTAAGAATATCGGTTTTGGCCTGCACAATGCAATTCTGGCTGGGTATGACGAGGAAGAACAGACCGTTATGTTGCTAGATCACAGGTGGTCCAAGCCCCAGGTTATCCCCATGCAGGCGTTACGCGACAGCAGGAGTATTCAAAATGTAGAGGTAAACCCGCGCGGTGCTTTTCGGGCAATGCTGCTTCCTGAGCCGCCTGCTACAATCCATGACGAGATTGAGTATGCTTTGCGGTTGAATGTAAGCAGGTTGCTGCATCCTTTTGCCTTTAAGATGGGGTTACCCGGGCTGAAAACCTTCCGTAGGGAAATTGATGTAATTGCTCATGCGGGACTGGACGACGATCGCCGCGAGGCGGTTGGAACCTTTGCCACATTGATGGAAAAGTTAGGAACCGGAGGTGGTAATTTCCGTCGGATGTATGGCAATTTCCTGAAAAAAATCTCCACAATGGATGGATTCTCTTCGCTGCAACAGATTGGCAAGCAATATTCACAGTGTGCCACACTGTGGAAACAGCTATCAATTAACATGACCGATTGGAGCGAGCATGACAATGCAGAAGCAGCAGAGCAATCCTGCGCCATTTTGGATCAGCTTGTCCGAATGGAATATGAATGTGTTGAAAAAATTTATGGTTTTTTACATCACTAATAATAATTTTGAATTCGAATTTTTAATTCGTAAGAAGGCGGGACAGTAAATGGATAAAAAAGAAATATACAGTACGCTACCCCATAGATATCCGATGCTTTTTGTGGACGATATTCTGGAAGTAGACTACGGAAAATATGTAAAGGGTATCAAAAATGTTTCAATGAATGAGCCTTGGGTTCAGGGGCACTTTCCTGATGAACCAGTCTTTCCCGGAGTGCTGACAATTGAGACGATGGCGCAGATTTGTGGATTTATTTATTATACTGTCGACGATGCGACTATGTCTTTAAAGGCATATTTGTCTAAGGTAGAGGAAGTAAAATTCCTGCGTAAAATCCTTCCCGGCGATCAAATCGTGGTAGAAGGCGAAGTTTTAGCAGAATTCGGTAAATTCTCTAAAGTAAGGTGTACTGCAAAGGTCAATAACAAGATCGCATCCAAAGCAATAGTGACCTATTACTTTAGTGAACGATAAGGGGGTAGGCAAAATGAGAAATGTAAGAGTAATCGGGATAGGTGTCATTTGTGCTATGGGAAATTCTGCACAGGAGGTTTGGGATCGGCTAGATAGAGAGCAAAGCGGCTCGTTGGAAACAGGTAAGCTGAACTATACATCATGCCTCCCTGCGGCTAAAAGACGGCGAATTAACCGTTATTCCGATATGGCACTGTTTTCAGCAGTCAACGCAATAAAAGACGCTTCCTGTGCTGTAGAAGAGGTAGACCCGGCGAGAATCGGCACGATTTATTCAACTGGTTATGGTCCGATGGCCTCTAATTTAGAATTTGCGCGCAAGGTTAGCGAAGACGATCCTGATCTTTGCAGTCCCACAGTGTTTTCCAGCACAGTTTCTAATGCGTGCGTGGGGCATATTTGTATGAACCTGAAATGCAAGGGCGTCAGCACGATTATTATGGGTTCAAACAATCTCGGCTACTCTCAGATGCTTCTGAGCAAAAATGCTGCAGACTATATTCTTTCCGGTGCTGTTGAAGAATATGAGGAAGATCTTTACCGCTGCTTTCACAGCTCTCAACGGATTATGGATATCAAGTTCTGCGAAAGCGTAGTGACGCTGTTGCTTGCACGCGACGGTGTTCCGGCAGAGAATGTGTATTGTACATTGGTGGATTTTGAAGAGTGCGACCTAGGTGCCTATCCCGTGTTCATTCAACTCGACGAAAAGCGTGCTTCCTCTAATATGAAGTCTGCGATTTCGCAGGTGATTGGAAACAAAAAAATCGACCTGGTAATTAGCTCAGGATGCGGCAATGAGTTTGATCCGCTTGAGCAAAAGGTAATAGATGAGCTGCTGCCAGAAGTTCCCTGCATTAGGAAGGTAAAAGAACTGTTTGGCGAAACTCTTGGTGCTGCATTCAATATTAATGCACTAGTGGCAAGCCTGATTTTGAAGAACAACCGGATTCCATCTGCATTACATGACGGCCGGAGCAACTGCCAGGATATCCGCCGGATTCTGGTTACTGGCTATAATGTCTCTGGTAGCTATATTGCGTACTTATTTGAAAAATAAACGGCGAACAAGCGGAGATTTAATCCAGACTTGATAAAAACCGTTTGATACTAGACTTCAAAGAGATCTATGTGTATAGGAGGTTTTTATGGATTTTACAGGAAAGAAAGTTATTGTAACAGGTGGATGCAGAGGAATTGGTCGGAAAATCGCCATGAAGTTTTTGCTTCTAGGGGCTGATGTTGCAGTAACCTATCGAACTTCTGCAAAGTCGGCAGAAGAAATGAAGATGAAGTATCCTGACAAACTTAGACTCTATCAGATGGATGTTTGCCAAGAGGATAGCGTGCGCACCACTATGAATCAGATTGTCGAGGATTTAGGTGGTGTGGATGTGCTGGTCAATAATGCAGGTATTACAAACGATAAGTATCTCCTCATGATGAGTAAGGATGTGTGGGACAGCGTACTTACTACTAATTTAGATGGTACCTTCTTGGTAACAAAAGCCGTTTTATTACCAATGCTCCAGCAAAAAGGCGGCTGCATTGTCAATGTTAGTTCCGTTAGTGGTGTCATAGGTGTAGCGGGACAGACAAATTATTGTGCATCCAAATTTGCTTTGATTGGTTTGACCAAGTCGCTTTCCAAGGAAGTCTCAGGAAAGAATATCAGAATCAATGCTGTGGCTCCTGGCTATATCGACACAGATATGGTGCAGGCGATGCCGGAAAAGAATCGAAAAGAAATTATTTCTAAGGTACCTATGAAGCGCCTGGGCTCCCCAGATGAGGTTGCCAGTGTCGTTGCATTCCTAGCGAGCGATGATGCATCCTACATTACTGGCCAAACCATAGTGATTGACGGAGGCTTGACCTAAGATATGAATCAGTGGGAACGCAAAACGGTTCTTGTCATGGGCGCAGCAGGCGGGATTGGCAGTATCATTGTTCGTATGCTCGAGTCGTACTATCGGATTCTTGCAGTAGACAAGGACCCCCGTGTCTTTGACCTTGCACAGGATGAGAATATCCATGTGTTGCAACTGGATTTACAGAAATTGGATGATCGACAAAGCTTGAAAGCTGTGCTCGACACAATACCAGGGCTGTATGGTGCCGTAATTGCTACAGGGATTATGATTCCTGGTAGTGTCATGGAGCTTTCTGAGGAAGACTGGAGCAAAACTATAGATATTAATGTCACTATGGTGTACCATCTAGTAAAGTTACTGATTCCTTATCTCGTAAAAGAAAAAACAAGCCACATCATTGCCTTGGCTTCTCATTTAGGAACCGTGGGATCATATAATCTGGCCGCATATTCCACCTCTAAGGCTGCGGTTATTGAATTGATTAAATGCATCGCTTTGGACTACGGAGATCAAGGTGTGATTGCAAACTGCATCAGCCCCGGTTTTGTCAAAACAGAAATGCTTAACTGCGCAATGAGACAGTTTGCAACCAATAAAAAATGGATGTTTGCATCAGGTGGATTACCCAAGCAGCACATCGATCCTCAGGATATTGCAGGCATGGTTTCGTTTTTATTGCAGCAGACCTGTATGAATGGTGAAAATGTTATTATTGACGCTGGTTATACCGTTCGTTAGATGATATTAGGGTAAGGAGACTAGATATGGAAACTAAACATGTAAAAAAGGACGGCGAGCACGTTTGGAATGCCTTTAAGCAAATGAAGTCCTACATGGAAAAAAGCTATTTACTGCTGGATCAGGCGACACCAGAAAACTATTTTGTTACAGCAAACAGAAGGCAGGTCTATGATGGTGTCTCAACGCTTCTAAACTCGAATCTCGGACACAAACACCCTCGTATTCAACAGGCAATTTTGGAACAATTACAGCGACTTGACACTGCGAGTATGTTTGTCTCCACCAACACTGCCGCCCTGAACTATGCCAAGCAATTACTAAAGGCTACGGAGGATCGCTATTACAGCATATTTTATACAAACAGCGGATCTGAAGCCTGCGACACTGCAATTAAAATTGCACGCAAATACTGGAAGAACCGCGGTGAGAACCGTCCGGGCATCATTTCCCTTGAGGGGAGTTATCACGGATCGAGTATTGGTGCTATGATGGTTGCTTACGGTGGCTATGCAATGGATGATTATGCACTAAAGCACGATTACTTCTATCAGATTCCTGTGCCTGATCCTCTTCTTCACCCTGAATTTGGCGATGAGACGGCTCTGGTACAGCACTGCCTGAACGTAGCGCAAACACTGATGAGAGATGATCAGGCTTGTGTCGGTGCGCTAATTATAGAGCAGGTGCAGTTATCCAATGCTGCGTTTGCCCTTCCACAAGAATTTGTGATTGGACTGGAAAAATTGTGCCGTGCGAATGGAGTGCTTCTGATTGTTGATGAAGTGGCTACCGGTTTCGGTAGAACGGGATCACTTTTCGGATCGGAGCAAATTGGCGTGTGGGGAGATTTGATGATGTTTGCTAAGGGTGTTACCTCTGGCTACATTCCTATGGGTGGTGTGTTATCCACGAAAGATGTATTCATGACATTCTGGGCGGATAATCCTGAGTCAGCATTAGAACACGGCTTTACCACTGGTGGTCATCCTGTAGCATGCGCTGCAGCATCTGCGTGTCTTGAGCTTCTTCAAACAGAGCAAATATGCGCTATAGCTGCACAAACGGGTGCATATTTGCGTGAACAGCTACAAGCACTTAAGGCATTTTCGTTTGTGCGAGAAGTCCGGGGCAAGGGATTGATGCTCGCTCTAATTCTGGACGAAACAATCAAAATCCCCGGAATGGAGCAATGGGGAGTAGCCAACATCGTTTCAAGATTCTTGGTCAACAAAGGGATTCTACTCTACCCGGATTCGGATAGTACTATAATTATTGCTCCGGCACTGAATGCGGGTAAATCGGAGTGCGACATGATTTGTGCAGCACTTCGTGACTGCCTTGAAAAAATTGCATTATTGACTGAAAGATAATAAAGGCGTATTCAAATGGAGGCGGGTATAGAATGAAACACTATGATAGCATCGTTGTAGGAGGTGGCATCGCAGGTATGAGCGTCGCTGCCTTACTGGCTTTAGATGATCGGCGTGTGTTGTTGGTGGAGCGTTCATCCCGTGTAGGCGGCTTGGTGCAGACAATCCACTACGACGGAGTAGAGTTTCCCGTTGGTGCACACCATCTGTCGGGGTCAAGAAAAAACGGCTTAGTTGTGCGTATATTAGAACGCCTAGGAATCTCTACGGATCAGCTTTTGGTTCCAATCCGGCAGATGGATGTTCGGTTGGACGGCATCTTGTATACAATTCCGTTGTCAGTAGACGATCTTGCTGACTTTATCCGCAGGGAGTTTCCACAGGAAGAACGGTTTGGTGAATTCATCAAAGAGCTCCGACGCTATTGTGCGTATTATATGGGAAACAACGAAGATGACCTCTTGCGTTTTTTCAAAGAAACTGCTAGTTTGGCATTCGATGCCTATTTAGACCGTTATTTTCAAAGTCCTTGCCTGAAGAGACTGCTGAGTTTCTTGGGTCCAACATACGGTGGCCTAGAGTACCACGACTCTGCTTTTTCTCACCTAAGTTTGCTTGTGTCATATTTTTGCGGCACATGCTATGTGAGTAGCGGTATCCAGACGCTCATCCGACAGCTTGCTACATGCCTGGATAGACTACAGGTAGATATCTTGCTTCACACACAGTATGAATCCGTCATTCAAGATGGGTTCAGGGTTGTTGGCATAAATTGCTACAACCGGATAACAAATGAACAGCTTGCTCTGACAGCCGAGAATGTAGTTTTGACGATAGATCCGTCGGTAACACTTTTGAACCGGTTTCCTGCAATCAGAGTGTGCCGGAAAATCGAGGAATTGCGGCCTGGCCCTACCGTGATTCGTATGGTAGGCACAGTTTCCCGGGTTATGGACGATGTGAAATGCAGCGACATTGCCTGCATCGGCGAGAAGCGCAGTGTAATGTTTGAACTAGACTGTGAATGCTTGCCAATGTATATGCTGTGCTATCCGGAAATGGCAGGTGGAAACATGCCAAAAGGGCAGACATCCTTTATGCTGACTTTTTTGACCAGGACCGCAACTGACCTGTCGGTACAGACGCTTAAGCGTCAAATTCTGATCCTTCTAGAACGGTTTGTGCCAGATTTTTATGCTACGATTAAATCGTGTTGTGTATTACCTACCGGTGTTTATAGACAATTGTCTGGCCATCCGACGGGTGCCGCATTCGGGTGGACTAGAAATGAGCGGTCAACGATGCATACCAATGCTTTTGCACCCTGCGTCAGCGGTGTGCAGAATCTATATGTTTGCGGTAACTGGTCCACAGATTTTGGCCTCTATGGAGCACTCCGTAGTGCTGAGCGCGTTGCACAAGTAATCCGAAAAAGACAACAAAATGTATAGTTGATAATACTCTAATACACTTGTACAGCTTCACATTTTTGCAAGGCTTATTTGTATGGTTACTTTTTTCGCAAATTGCAATAGCAAGGTGCAATAGTTTTCAAAACAGTAACAAATTGAGGTAGAACAGCGTTGGCTCTCGGAAGGATGGGCGAAGCCCCGATTGGAAGGATCCAACGGCGCACTACCGGAGGCGGTGGCGGTTGTGTATCGCGGTAGTGATCACGTAGCATAGATGCGGTCGAGGCGATGGTAAAACAGCTCTTCAAGGGTGTGGTAACCCAAAATTTTTCGGAGCAAAGCGTTAATGCAGTCTGCGAAGAAGCATATCTCATCAGCGGTGTAGTCGGAAATACTCTTACCCTTGGGGATAAAACGTCGTAACATATGGTTGTGACATTCGTTGGAGCCTTTCTCACATGGCAATTACGGATGAGTGAGGCACATCTTTAACTTACCGTCCTCGATGAGAGAGTTCTGCAAACTCCGAGCCGTTGTTCCAGTATTGGTCTTGAATACTTGATTCTTCTGCTCAACAAAGTAGGACATAACCTTTTGCAGTGCTTCATTGATCGCCTCTGCGGTATGGTTTTGAGCCTTGACCCGAATGCACATCTGCGTCATGTGCTCCATAAGCGTGAGAACGCAAGGTTCATTTTCGTCCTTTTTGCCGATGACTGTGTAGATCTCACAATGACCGAATTCTGCGCGAAAATCTACGATCTCAGGGCGTTCTTCGATACTATAACCAAGATTTTCTTCTTTTTGCGGACTTCCTTTGCCTTTGTGTTGCGGTAGGGCTTTTCCGTCAAGTCGATGTTCTTGATGGGAAGCAGGCAGATATCCACATAGTTTTTGAGGACTTTGGTGCATACCATTTACGAACAAGGGAACATGTCGTTTTTGAGTGCCTCTCCGTAGATAGCATCCAGCGATCAATGATCATCGCTAAGAAAACGCTTTACCACATATTGAAGGGAGCGAACCATAACGAGACAGCGGTACTACTTGTGGCTGTTTTAGTGATGTTCTATATAAATCTTTTTGCCCTCGCCAGCCTTGTAGCGTTTCACTTTTCCGTAATAGAGCAATTCTGTGCCACGACTGATATCGTTTTGATGATGTTGTACGGACGTCCCAAATGCTTGGCGATTGGTAGATTAACCATCCATTCTTACGGCGAACTTCAATTTCGTGTCTTTTTTCACTCATAAGGTGCTGACATTTTCTATGTTTTGTGGTACAATTAGTACAGTTTATAGTGACGATCCTTCTGAATTGTTGCTTTAGTAAGCTCAATTCTACCACAGACTCGTTACTGTGGATCTTTTTTCGAAAACTGATTATTGCAACTTCATTTTACAATACGTTTTTCAAAAAACAGCGAAAAGAATTATTTATAAACTTATTTTAGGAGGCTGAATATGATTAAACTTCAAAATGTTGTAAAAACCTACCCAAACGGCGAGAATGATGTATACGCACTTGAGCACATCAATCTTGAAATTGAAGAAAATGAATTTGTGGTTGTGGTGGGACCGTCCGGTTCTGGTAAGTCGACCTTAATCAATGTTGCATCCGGGTTGGATACCTGCGATGCCGGAATCGTGCGATACAATGATTTTGAAATCACAAAAATGTCTGAAAAAGAACGTACTTTGTTCCGAAGAAAGAATGTCGGCTTTATTTTCCAGTCTTATTATCTTCTGCCGGAACTGACCGTAGAGAATAATATCCGAATGGGTGCAGCGTTGGGCGGTCAAACGGAATATACGCAAATTGTCGAGGCACTGGAAATCGATAGTCTGATGCAGCGTTTCCCCTATCAGCTCTCTGGCGGTCAACAGCAGCGTGTAGCCATCGCACGCTCTTTGGTAAAGAAGCCAAAGGTGTTGTTCTGCGATGAGCCCACCGGCGCGCTGGACGAAAAATCAGGCAAGGCAGTGTTGCAAATGCTTGAAAGCTTTCGTAATAACCATTCTCTAACCATCGTCATGGTAACGCATAACACTGGCATTGCACAAATGGCGACACGAGTAATCCGTATGAATAGTGGAATAATTATCGAAGATAAGAAAAATGATCATCCGATTCCGGCCAAGGATATTATCTGGTCCTGATGAATTGGATGGATCACAGGAAAGGTGGGTGCTATTAATGGGTAGTATACGCGCATTCATAAAGAAGAACCGATTAAACTACATTGGAATTAGTATTATTCTTATAATTACGGTGGCAATCGGTATGATGTTCCTTGAGTTAAATCAACAAATGGCTTCTTCTGTGCTTAACATCAAGAAATATACGAATATGGAAGAATTTTCTTTCTACCCCATTCTGAAGTCCGAGGACATAATGAAAGTCGCAGGCAATGATTACTCACTTGCCCTGCAGAATAAGGCGGAAGAACTCTCACAACAATATGATTTTTCCTTTGAAAGCCACGCCTATAAAGTGGTCAAAAATGATGATCAGGTAATTCGTTTCTACCAGGAAGGCAGAACAATAGACAAACTGTATGTTATCGACGGAACTGATAGTCCATCAAATGGCTGTGTATTGATCGATTATGGCTACGCTGACTACCATAATTTATCCGTCGGGGACAGCATTACAGTAGACAGCAAGGATTATAAGATATCAGGTATTGTATTATATCCGGATAAGCTGGCTCCGATTGTTGATAATACGGGATTACTCTACAACTGCAAATCCCAAGTCATACTAACCCTCAGTACTGCAGACTTTGCACAACTGAATATTAAGGAAAATTATGAATTTGTAGGTATCGGCGGGGAGACCTTTGACCTGAACGCTCTGCAAGAGGATTCCTCTATCTACGCCGTTATTGCGGCAGAAGAGAATCCGCAAATTCTCAAAACAGTAGCGTCAAAAAGCAGCATAAATACAACGGTGCTGTGTTTTGCAATGACTCTTCTGTTCTCCATTGTAGCGTTACTTTTGATTATGACCATTTTTAACTCCATCAATACAGAAGCACCCAGATTGGGTGTTATGAAGGCACTCGGTTTTTCAAATTTTGAAATCTCACGAAAATACTTTCTGTTTTTCTTTATGATTTTTTTGCCTTGTGCAATTGGCTACGGACTCGGATTTTGGTTGTTGCCCTACTTCAGCAGTATTATGCTGAGCGATATGGCACTTCCTGTCAGCCGAGCGAATATCAATTATATCATTGCAGCCATTCTGGTATTCGTTCCTGCAGCAGTATTCTCCGTTTTGGCTTATCTTGTCTCGATTCTTAAGGTGAGAAAGCCTGCGTTGGAGCTAATACGCTCCGGCGGTAAAAAACGAGAGAACTGGATCGTTCGAAGAATCAATAAGGGAATCACAACAGGAAACTATCTCACCGGAATTCGGAAAACTGTGCTGTATTCTAGGCTCTTTGTCCTCTTCTTTGTGATATTTGGTGGGTTTGCGCTTGGAGTGCAGATTCAATTTGCGTTTACAATGTACAATATGACCGATAGTCTTACATCCGAGATTATGGAGGGTGTGAACTACAGTAATACTGTGCACTATGCCCAAACAGTAGATGATGCAGATATTGCTGACACTGATCTACTCTTCCATCAGCAGTCTGTAAGATTTGATACAGCACACGGGGATAGTTTTTCCGTAGAGTTGTGCGTTCTGCAAAACGAGGAATCGAATTTGCTTGAGTTGGTTGACAAGAATGGTACGCCAATTCAAAAACAGAATGTAGATGGTATCATAATTAACGATTGGATGCGTATTCACTATGGGCTGGCGCAGGGGGATCAGGTTATAATTCGGATTGGCTCTGTCCAGTGCGAGGTGGAAGTGGCAGCAGTCAGTAACAACATTTACGGTAACACTGTTTATACGCATATGAGCTATGCAACGAAAACAGGCCTTGTTCAGGAGGAAACATACAACGGATTATATACCAACCGTGATGTGGTATTCGATGCACAGAAGCATTTAAGTGTTACTAGCAACGCTGAGGTGACACAAAGCGTGGAGAACTCCAGTAGAATTTATACGGTATTGTCCGTATTCTTTCTTGTAACCGGCATTGTGATTGGTCTTGCTATGCTGGTGCTATCCATGAATACTGTTGTAACAAATTATCAGAAGTACATCTCCTTAATGAAGATTCTTGGTTATTCAGAATGGGAATGCAGTAAGGTGATTAAGGGTTTCAGAACAGCATCTCTGATTGGATATGTTGTTTCAATACCATATTCGTTCATTTTGTGCTGGATTATGTTTAGTATTGTTTCTAACACTTCCGATATTATCTACAATGTGCGTTTTGACATATTTTCTACAATAATTTGCTTTGCTGTAACAGCATTTATCACTGAGATTGTCTTAGCTGCATTTCTGCGCAAGATCCGAAAAATTTCTTTCCGTATGGTAATGGAGAGCTGAGTACATTATGCCAGACAAGACTGTTTGTGGGCAGTGCGGTAAACAGCAAGAACAGCTATCTCCCCTTTTATAACAATACTAAAAAAGGAGGTTGTGGTCATAGGGACTTCTTCTCTTGTAGACTGAGCAACCGAAGGGAAAACAACTATGGATTTACAAAATAGTGTAGCAATCATAGGCGGTGGAATCGGAGGCCTTACGGTGGGGGCATTACTTGCCTCAAGAGGTTATCAGGTTTCAGTGTTCGACAAAAATGCCATTATCGGAGGCTACTGCCAAGGTTTCCGACGCAGAGGAAATCTAATTCATCCGGCGGTACTACGTGTCGGTTCTCACACCTGCGCCAAGTCTGTGAACAACTATCTGGAACAGGCAGGTGCAGAGCCGGTTCAATGGCTGAAATATCATGAAACCTATGAGTTTGGAAATGAAATTAAAATTCGGCAGGGTGCAGAATATCTCCGTGCAGATTTGATACATTTTTTTCCAGACGAAAAAGAACATATTGAGGACTTTTTTTCTAGTATTTCCGCACTTTACGATATAATGAACAAGGTGTTCATGAACAACATGTCCACCAGAGGGTTGACTATGGATGAGATGAATATGTACATCCCTAGTCTGAAATTAAGTGCGTTTGACTTTGTAGAAAAATTTTTCCACGGCAATACTGTATTGCGTGATGTGATACTTTCCATGTTGGAATTAGATCCTAAAAGCGTTGCGCTGGCCATTCCTATGACATACTTTGAAATCAAGGGCGACGATGCGTACTATGTGCCCACAGGTGGTGCATTTGAAATTGTGAAGCATCTGTGTGGTGTGATCGAAAAGCACGGAGGAAAGATCTACCGGCGTAAAACAGTCACATCCGTCCGCGTAGAAAACAGTCGGTGTGTTAGTGTGCTGTGCGGTGAAGAGGATTACCCCTGTGGCATGGTCATCTCGGCAATGGACATTAACAAAACCTATCAACAGCTCGTTGGTGCAGAAAAAATAGACGACAAAAAACATATGCTGGTGCGACTAAAATCCAAGTGGAGAATTTCCAAGTCTTGCCTGTCAGTTTGGCTTGGATTGGATGTTCCGTTAGAGGAATTGAACATACCTTATGGCTCCATTGTATACTATCAAAGTGAAAAGAACATTTTCCAAGTTCGTCAGCAGATGAGCACCACAGGTGAAACGCTCCCCGAAGATTTTTGGATGCAAATTTTTTCTGTATTTAGTCGCGACCCCCTTAGTACGGCTGCCGGAAATTCCCAGATTTGTTTAGGGCTGTTACTCCCCTACGACTTTGAAAATCATTGGGGCGGCGATGAATACTCAGAAACAAAGAATCAAATTGTCCGTCAAGTGGTTGAATGTTTCGAACGGAAGTACCCAAAGGTCAAGGGTCACATCACCTACATTGAAGCTGCAACACCATTGACATATGAGAAGGAAACCTTGAACACTAATGGTGCATACCTAGGCTTTGAGAAGTACGAAAACTATGTATATGACCGAGGTAGACATCAAAATCAAGGGCTTTTGTCGAACCTTTTTTTCGCATCTCATTGGGTATCAGTCATAGGCGGTGTTAATGGTGTGATGCAAGAAGCGCTGAAAACTGCCAACTTGGTGATGGAAAAATTTCCGTTGCCAGATTATAATCAGCGGCAATTCAGTGTCTACGAATAACGTAATAGTATTATTCTCTTTGCTGTGGTTACTGTTGCGGCACAGCCAAAAATTTAAGCCTAAGGGCATTTCAAAAACTCAATGTCGAGCTGAGTCCGAGAAAGTGTGGCACAAATATCGCGTTAAAATAGCAGAAACACTTTCTGGATTTCAATGGTTTTGTAAGCAAATGTTAGGACAGAGGGGATGACATTCCGCCGGAAGCGAATTCTTCGATATGCACATAGGGCAATATTCTAAAAAATTAGATTGTGAGCGAAAGTATATGTTAATCTGTAATCAACCCTGGGAACAGCTTCACGTTCATTTGGGCGGTGGCGTGTGGTTTTGCTGTATGAGGCCCTCAAAAACTCAACGAATCAATTACGAAGCACTGGAAAAAACGGATTTTCTTGATATTATCAACAGCGATGAAGTTGTAAAGCTTCGGGACACATTTATGCATGAGGAAGTTCCTGCGTTTTGCAGGGGGTGCATGATGCTACGGAAATTTGACAACTTTGAAAGTTTTGCAAAGGCTTATCATCTGGAGCAATACTGCGCCAAGACACAGGACGGGAGTGTAGATTTCACGCGTCTTCGTAGCCTAAAGGAGTCTTATTTTGAACTGACCACAAAATGCAACTTTAAGTGTGCCTATTGCCTGCATAGTACGCCGGCATTCCGGGACAGGATCTCCACGATTTCCGAGAATGTATTCTTTGATACGGTCGAGTATATGGTGAAAGATTTGCATTTGGAAAGGATTTCGACCACAGGCATCGGTGAGTTTACAACAATGCCAAATTGGCAGCATATCATTGACGAATTGACCGAGCGCTATCCGATGGTTGAACTATCTATGTTCAGTAACTTCGGTCGCCGACTGAGTGATGAAGAATTGCAAACTCTGCTAAAGGTTAAGCAACTCAATGTCAGTCTGGACACAGTGGATGCTGAATTGTTTCGCCGACTTCGCAGCGGAAATATAGATGTCGTAATCGATAATCTTCGCCGGCTTAGACAATGCGCCGCACAGGTTGGAACGAATACCACTGTATCAATTGCAAGTGTAGTTTGCGACAAGAATATTTTCTGCCTGGATCAGTTGGTGGACTTCCTTGCGGCGGAACATCTATGTGAAGAAATAACCCTGACTCCGATGACACTGCCTGCATCTGCTGCAAACATGCTGGATATTTTCCCAATCTTCATGAAGTTTAGATTCGAAAATGACATCAACAAAGTAAGACGTACATTAGAAGCATTAGAACAGCAGTGTAAAAGCTACGGTATAGCACTGTCTTGGTCGGGTGACTTGCAGAACTATTACACCAAAAAGTAAGCTCTCTTTACTGGTTTGTATATTAGAACCAGTTTTTCTGCACTTCCGATCATCTTATTGTAGTGAATATGTACTCCATTGTGATAGCGGTTGCGCAGTTCAGTACGAATAATAGTATTAGCGTTTTTAGTTTTCTGTTGCGTTATCCTTTTCAAAAGGGTAGTTCTCTTTCTTTTGCCACCATGACAGGTACCACCTTCCGCCAAAAGGGTATAGTATCCCCTCGGCGGAAGGTGAATTTTTTTAGACGCTCTTGGGGTGGTACAGCAGGTTGCCCCATTGAGACGGTACCGCTGTTAGGTTTTACGCTTGCATAATATCCACACGTTGTTTAGTAATAACTGAACAGCTAAAAGAAAGGGGTTGTTCACGGAAACGTGTGTAAACTTCTGGAAGACGGAAGCGAGATAAATTTGACGAGTAGGAAGAAAAAGTCATCATCTCTGTAACCGTAGCCGATGCGTTTAGCGACTTTTATTTTGTTGTTGAAACCTTCAAGCTTCCCGGTACTGATTGGATAAACGGAATGAGCAATCAGCCCGGGAAGTCGTTTTTCTTTGAGTTCGGCAAACTTCACAAGAGCAGGAATACCGCTTGCTTTGGCAGCTTCAAACCAAGCAGTCCATCTTTCTTCGGCGGTAGTTCGGTCGGTCAGTCTGAATAGGTCACACATTTCTTCTTTCATAGCATAGCATACTGCAAGATCGTGGTGGTCTTGCAGTATTTCTTTGAGACATTGACTTCTTGCTTCGGATAGATTATCCCTGTTCATAAGCAAAGTCCATCTTGATTTTTTCAGCTTGCTGTATTCCTGCTTTTCCGATTTTGCTTGTTTCTGTAATTCTTTCTTTGTCTCTTTGTCTGTTTCATCACTGATTCCCGAAAGAATCTCTTGCGATGTTTTGCTATGTTTCCGAGCTTCTTCCAATCTCACAACACCGAGAACTTCTTTTCCATACTGTGCCTGAATATGATACCGGTCATATACAATTTCAGCCTGTGGAATATGCTTTTCCACAAGCTTATGGTAGGATGCGTTCATGTCCATTGCCACAGCAATGACTTTTGATAAGGCATCGGGATTGATTTCTTCAAAAAACTTTGAAAAATCGGAAAGCGTTCTGCCTTTTCCGACCCACAGCACATCGCCTGTTTCGAGATCCATAACACAGGTGGCATAGCGGTGTCCTTAATGTATTGCAAACTCGTCCACGGCAAGAAACCTTGGCTGGTAGCCGGACATTTCCAGTTCAGACTTGCGTTCAGCTATCTTTTCTTTCATATATTCCGTCTGTATTTTCCGTATGGTATCCCAATGGATTCCGGTTATTTCCTGAATAGAGCGTACAGAAATCTTGTGTTTCAAAAAGCTTTTAATCTGATTGGCGGCTCTTTCAGTTATTCTAGTTCCGGGATATACAAACGGTATTTCTTCTGTAAATGTTTTGCCGCATTGTTTGCACTTATACCGATGCCCGAAGAAATGAAGCCGGTGCATAACACCCGCCCATATGGGAACATCATTCAAGTGCGTATCGTATATTTCATGCATATACACATCATGTCCGCAAAACGGACAATGTACATCTTTGGTCTTTACCTCACTTTCGAAAAACAACACGCTACTTCTCTCATCGGGACTAATTCCTAAATGTGTCGCTTTATACCCTTGACAACTGTATTCAACTTTGATATCATCAAAACAGAGCATAGATTGTTCCTCCTAATTGTTTTCTCGCAACTACAATTTTGGAACTTTCTATGCTCTTTTTCAATACCTTTTTTCAATTTTTACACACAAATCCGTGATGAGGCAAGAAAGGAGTAAAGATTATGAGTAGAAATATTAAAAAGATACTTTCAGTTGTAGCGATGACCTTGTGCATTACCATAGGATTATCACTGCCGGTTGAAGTTTTTGCTTCAACAATCCCGGAAAAAGAAGAACCGACATATTCGTCCTTTGATGAAGTAAAGGGAGAAACGGAAACAGTAGGAAATATTGTTACGGAAATTTCCGAAAGCAGAACGGAAAACACAAAAGAATTTTTGCTTGATGACGGCACTACTATGATAGCCGATTACAATCAGCCGGTACACTATAAAAACGACAAAGGCAAATTGGTTGAGTATAATAACACACTTGTAGCAGAGTCCTCAGCATCTACGGCTGATGAAGCTTCGGACGGTGAATATACAAACAAAAACAGCAACATTGACATTAAGCTTTCTAATAAAGCAAAGTCAAATAATATGATTAAAGTGACTTCTGATGATTATTCAATCAGTTGGGGTTATGACGGTGCAAACAAAAGCAAAATCAACATTGTAAAAAATGATGAGAAGCTTACCGGAAATGATAAATTCACAACTCTTAAAAATATAACTACGGAAGCAAAATGCGAGAATGTATATAAAAATGTAGATTTGCAGTATTTTGTCACTTCAACAGGAGTAAAGGAAAATATCATTCTTAAATCATCAGATGTTCAGAATGAATTTAATCTCATATACAAAATCAAAAATTTAACGGCAAAACAGACTGATGATTATACAATTACGCTTTATAATAAGAATAATAAGGAAGTTTACAAAATCGTTGCACCTTATATGACAGATGCAGATGGCAACACAAGCACTCAGTTAAATTTAGAGCTTATCAGTCAAAAGGGTGGAAATCTAAAGGTCAAACTAACTGCTGCCTATTGGTTTATTCACGCAATCGGCAGAAGATATCCGATTACAATTGACCCGGAAATTACAAATAAACTAACATCGGCACTTACATTTGCAGAAAATACAAATAATTCAATAAAAACTTACGGACCATACTATAATTCAAATAACTCATATCTTATTTGTGTAGTGAATAGTTTACCGCAACTTGAAGATGGAGAAAGAATAATAAGTGCAAAATATAACCTTGAAATTACAAACGGCAGTTCACAGCTAACTGATGAAAATGATAATCCGATAATCATAAATGCACGCAAACTAAAATCCGCAGCCAACGGAGTATCGGAATATGAATTCGATATACTAGACTATGACTCGCTTACATATAATGATAATCAATATGTGACCTTTGACCTTACAAAAACAGTAAATGAGTGGTACGATAACGGTGACAGCATAGACGGATTTGTAATTGAATCATTCGACACGATAGGCTCAAAGTCTATTACATTTAAAGATTCAACAAAAACATCAACAACACCATCTATTACATTTATTTACAAGGACTTCACAGGAACAGAAAGTAATCTTTCGTATCACACAATCGAAGTTGGTCAGAATGCTCAAGCGTCTGTTTCCGATTATCTCGGAAACCTTGTAATCAACCAGAGCATATATGAAGGCACCGGTTCAAGGATGCCTGCACATATCACTGCAACATACAATAGCATTCTCCATGATAAACTGTTTGCTAACGGATCACCGGCAGGATACGGTTGGCAATTCTCGTTTAATCAGTATGTAGAAAACGCAGACAGTAGTCTAAGCTCAGCCGGTTATGATTATATATACACCGACGAAGATGGCACAGCCCATTATTTTAAGAAAGATAATTCCTCAAGCACGGAACAATGGACAGATGAAGACAACTTAGGATTAACTCTTACTGCTGATGATAATTATGTATATATATCTAACGGTAAAGTTGTGCAGAAGTACGATTCACCGGACAATAAAGGAGTATTATTATCTGAAACAGACAGCAACAATAATGCAATTACATACACCTATAATTCACTGGGAAATCTGACGAAAATTATAGATGGCGCAGGTAGGGAAATCAATATTAATTATGCGTATTATTCGGGAAACAGTGAGCCGAGAGTTTACAGCATAGATTTACCTGATGGTAATAAAATTAAATTTGCCTATTATTCAAATCAATTATTAGCTTGTGTTGTTTTCCCTGATGAAAAGTCATCTTGGTTTAGTTATACTCAATATACATCGGATGGATTTCTGAATAAAGTAGAGCAGAGAGATTCCAGTGGTTCTGAAGATGTAAAAGGTCAAAAATACGGGTATACATATAATGATAATAATCAAGTAACCTGTGTAAAAGAATACGGTAGCAATAATACAGTAGGAAATTACTTGAATTTCCAATATAATAACGATAACACTACACAAATTACCGACAGACAAGGCAGAAGTGAAACACACACCTTTAATAACAGCGGCGAAACAGTATCTGTTCTAAATGCAAATGGTTATCTCAGTAGTGGCAGCAACGGTCTGTTAATTTCAAGTGGAGCGGAATCGTTTACAAAGAACTACATTACTGAGTCAACAGAGCAAACGGAAATTAAAAGTGGAAACTACTTCTTTAAAGCAAACGGTGACAGAAACGGAACTGTGAGTAGCGGAGGAACAGCAGTTATAGATACCTCTGTTCCAAGCGAAGAAAACGGGCAAGTACAATATTTTGGTTCTACATCAATCAAGGTTAATAACCCTGTCAGCAGTACAAATTCAGCATTTTTCACAGGTGCTGCACATCAGTTTAACGGCGCTGACTTTAACGGCAAGGATGTCACATTTTCCGCCTATGTAAAAACAAAGGACATAACTCAGATTTACAGCGGCGGAGCAATCGGTGCAATTCTTAAAATTAAATGCTTTGATTCTTCGGGACATCGAGTAAAAGAAGTCAACAGCATTGGTATTCAAGGTACGCAGGATTGGCAGAGACTCAGCGTTACCGCAGAAATCCCCGAAACCACAAGCTATTTTAGGGTATATTGTATGGTACGCTATGCATCCGGCACAGCATGGTTTGATTGCTTACAGCTTGAGGAGGATGATTGTGCCAACGATTTCAACGCGCTTCAAAACGGAAATTTTGAAAGCGACGAATATTGGCTCACAGAAGAAAATCAAGCTATATCAGTTAATGACGGTAAGGTTACGATTAATGGTGAAGCAGGCGTATTTTACAACGATGAAGCGATTGAAGAAACAACTGCCTCCGAAGAAACCCAGCCAGCGACATATACCGAAACAGTTACCGAAACAGCGCCCAACGACAGTATAACCACCTATGATGACTATGGTAATGTAATAAAAACCGAGCAGGGTTTTGTTACAAGAACAGTTAAAAATGTTTATGAGGTTAAGTCTACCGAGCCTTCAAGTGAGGAATCAAGCGAGGATCCGACAGACAATTCAGAAGATTCCGACGAAAGCTCCGAAGAAGACGACACATCTCTCGGCAATAAATATATCTATCAGAATGTCAATGTAGGCAGAGCCGGAGTATCCTTTAATATTTCGGGTGAAGCGGCAGCTAAATCAGTTCCGCTTTCAAACGAGAAAAGGACGTTTGGTATTGCTTTAAACATCTATTACGAGGGAAGCTCGACGCCGGAAACACATTATCAGGAATTTAATGCGTCAACAACGCATAAGCAAGCGGTTTGTATGTCAGTAACCCCTGACAATTTAACAACCAAAATCAGCCGCATTGCATTTGCCTTTGTTTATGGTAATAACTCAAACAGTATGACTGTTTATAACGCTATGCTTAATGTTGCTTCCGCCTATGCTTCGGACAGCACAGATGAAGAATCAGAAAACGGAGATGAAAACGACTGCATTGATTCCGAGGTTTTATCAGAGAGCGTCGATAAAACCAAACATATATGCAGACAAGCACAACATATGACAGCACAGGCAATTACGCCACAGTGGAAACCGACGAAGCCGGCAACACCGTAACATATGCTTATGATACAAACGGCAACGCTACATCTGTAACGGACGGCAACGGGAATGTTGTTAATTACGAATACAACGCAAATAATGATGTTACAAAGGTAAGCAGCGGCTTGGCTTCAAATCAGTACTCCTATTCAAATACAAACAGCCTGTCCGCAATCACACACAACGGTTTTAGCTATGATTTTAATTACGATGTATGGGGTAATCTGATTTCAACCAAAATCGGCGATGTTACCCTTGTTTCAAATACCTACACCGCAAATAACGGTAATCTTACAAAAACTACCTACGCAAACGGCGACTATATTCAGTACACCTATGATGAATACGACAACATCACAAAATTAACTTCTGAAACAGGCGTATTAGCGGAATTTGTATGCAACAAGAAAGGTCTTGTTGCAAAGGCTGTTGACAGTTCCGCATCAACTACCACTTATTATTACTATGATTTTAACGGTAATCTCACAGGTGAATACCGCCAGACAGACGGCGGAGACTTGTCATATTTTCTAAGCTACGATTCCGACGGCAACAAGGTGGAAAAAACCTCAATCAACGGTCAGACCAAAACTATAACCACCGGCACAGACGAAGATGGAAAATCATATGTAAGTAATGACGGAGTTACAGCAAAAACCACAACCGATGATTTCGGCAGAACAACTCAGGTTAAGACAAGCCGTGGCGAGGGTAACAGCGTATTCTTTACCGATTACGAATACGCAAACGGCAAGGATACAAATTCAACTACTAATCTTGTCAGCAAGCTCACCCAGAAGTATGGCTCAGATGAGCTTGTCAATTATGAATATACTTATGACAAGAACGGGAACATAACGCAAATATACGAAAACGGAACTCTTGCCCATAAGTACACCTATGACAGCCTTAATCAGCTTAAAGATGAGTACGATTATATAAACAATTTCTATATAAACTACTCTTATGATTCCGCAGGAAATCTCCACGCAAAGAATGAACAATATTTAGACCCAACCTATGGTTATCCGTCAGGTTCATTTTCCGGAAATGTATATGAATACACGGACACAGAATGGAAAGATAAGCTGACTAAAGTCTGCGGAGATACAATCACCTATGATGAATCGGGCAATCCCCTCTCATATCGTGACGGTATAACCTTCACTTGGCAAAACGGACGACAACTTTCCTCTTTACAAACTGCTGAAAATAGTGTAAGCTATAAGTATGACAGCAACGGTATGCGTACGCAAAAGGATGTCGATGGCACAAAGACCTACTATTACTATGACAGCGATAAAAACCTGATAGCTCTTACAAAGGGCAACGATACTCTGCTTTTCTACTACGATTCTGACGGCAATGTTACCTCGTTTAAATATGGTGATACAATGTATTACTATATCAAGAATCTGCAAGGCGACCTTGTAAAAATCATAGACCAGTCAGGTACGGAGGTTGCAGGCTATGTATATGACGCGTGGGGCAATATTAGGAGCGTCACAGGAGAACCCATATTAAGAGAACTCAATCCGTTCAGGTATCGCGGATATGTTTATGACGAGGAAAGCGAGCTTTACTATCTCCAGTCTCGTTATTATGATCCGTTTGTTGGCAGATTTTTGAATGCCGATGATACTACCTATATCGGTGCAACGGGTACAGTACTAAGTGGTAACTTGTTTGCTTATTGCGAGAATAATCCAATAGTGAATACAGACAAAAACGGAAATATAGCTCATAATATAGTTGGCGCAATTGTTGGTGGCTTATTGAACATTGGATCATATATGATTAGTGTTTGGATGAAACTTGAGAGTTTTAGTTGGTGGGCACTATCACTTACAGCCCTTGCCGGTTTAGTAACGGGTGCTTTGAGTGCAAGTAGTTTTAGAAGAGCGGTTCAGATTGTAATTAATATTGCATCAAGTGTTGCTTCTAATATTTGTAATTATATTCGTAATGCTAAGAAACCAAGTGTTGAGGGAATAATTACAGAAATTGTTATTGGCTGTATTGTTGGATTGGTAGCCGGATTCGTTGGAGGACATGGAAATGGTAAATTATTTAAAAAAGCATCAAATAGCTATGTAAAAAAATGGATATCATGTAATAGAAGAGCTATCGTTAATGGCACAAAATATTATATAAAAAGCTTCAAAAATTTACTATTATCTAGAGTGATAAAACCAATTTTTAAATCATTTATATTTGGTTTAATTACTGATAAATCATCAAGAAAGGTGTTGGATAAACTGATTGGATAAAATTACCATTTTAATTTTATTGTTGTTAACCATATCGATAAAATTATTTTTCTGCGATAGCTATTGTTATGAGATTTTGAGGCGTAAACATAGCAAGTCATACATACGGAAGCACTTTAACGTCATTAGCAACAGAATTTTTTATAAGGATTTTGTTGGCGATGTTGGGCTTTTGCCCTTAATTATCAACTATATGATTATTTGTTTAATATTGTTTCTTTTTGTGCTTTTCCTCATATCGTTTTTTGTGAATGTTAGAAGCTTATTGAATAATATTGTAATTATATATGGAATAGTTTTTATTGTATATTATTTGATTTTAACTTTTAATTTTGTTATCTTAAACAAGAACGCTAAAGGCGAAAAAAGCGGTATTTTAGGAAGAATTATTGTAGCGTTAGTGTTTGTGTTTCTTGCTGTTATGTATTTTGTTGATTAGTATATAGATATTAAACAGCAGGCTGCTCTTACCTCCTTTTTTGCGGTAACGCTGTTTGGTTACAATCAGACCAGCATTCTTCAAATCTTTAATAGCCCTTCTTACTATGGCAAGCGGCAGTTTTATGTCGCCTACTATTTCTGTCATAATTTCAACAGCTCTCTCACAAGTGAATACCGTCAGACTTACTAAGATTATAAATTGCATTTGCTAAAATGATTTATCCTAAACAGCAAACTGCTTTTCCCGCCCTTATCACGGTAGCGTTGGGTGGTGGTGAGCAGTCCTGCATTTTTCAAATCTTTAATAGCTCTTCTGACCGTGGCAGGCGACAGCTTTATGTCGCCTGCTATTGTTTTTACCGAAGGCCAGCATTCGCCATTTTTGTTTGCTCGGTCGTAGAGATAGGTATAGACTGCTACAGCTCTGTGTGGCAAATCCATTTGATATAAAAATAATAATCTACTCATTGTAATTTTCCTCCTGCGTAGGTCTTGTTGTTCTAATCGGCACTTTTTGCTGTTTCGTATTTGTGTTCTCTGCCGGTTTTTCCTGTGGTTCTGTTTCTTCTTCGTTTGGCGAGGTCTTTAGATTTGCGTTTTCTTGATTTGCTTCGCCATTAGCTTTTTCAAACTCCGAATCGACAACAGGCTGTTCAAATAACTGTGGACTGTAAGTTTGAATTATGTTGTTAAGCAGTTTGGAACGGTTGGCATAGTGAACCTCACGGTTGCCGTTTTCCATGACCTCATACTTTTCTTCAAATTTAATACCCCATTTAAAAAACAGCTTTAGTTTTACTTTCATAGGATAAAAACCTGTTTTCATAACAACAAATGTGCCTTTTGGAAGTGACTTCAGCTCATCGGGAGTCATCAATGGTCTTTCTATCATCTGCAATGATTGGGACGGATCATTTTTGCTCCTGCTGACGGAGCCTGACATAACAGTTCTTGAACCGAGAGCTTTTGACAGCACTTCCGCACTTGTGCTGTTTGGAGCAAAGCCGCCGAAAATGGTCAGCTGTGTGTTATCTATGATAACATCAGCACCATCTTTGCCGTAATTTTTCTCAAGTTGTGCGAAGGATTGAATTATCGGCACTATCTGCAAACGCCTTGAACGAGAAGCTGAGAACATCATCTCGGCTGAATCAATCTTCGGTAATGTTCCAAATTCATCGCAGAAGAACACACAGCGGTTTTTCAGTACACCGCCGTTTTCATCTGCGACTGACAGTATTTCACGGTAAAGCTGTTGGATAATAAGCGAAACCATAAAGAATGTGTTGGGATTTTCCTCCGGCATTACAATGAATATTGCACACTTTTCATTACAGAATTTCTCTGCGTCAATCTCCGTATCAAAGCATAAAAGCTGTTCTAACTCACTATCAAGAAAAGCATTCAGCCTAGAAAGTGCCGTACTCATAACACTTGACATACTCTGCTCGGCTGTGTTGAGAGCCGCCCCTGCAAACCATTTTGCCT
>ERZ825384.1166-NODE-1166-length-31784-cov-3.548079_pt1 | contig 31784 bp, 40 predicted proteins | sample MGYA00519931_ERZ825384 | MGnify/ENA primary metagenome ERZ825384 (study PRJEB31778, sample SAMEA3449200) | human gut metagenome | biome: human gut; feature: human-associated habitat; material: faeces | place: United Kingdom | collected 2010/2012 ...
AGCGTGGGCACTTTGTCTGGTTCCCAACCGGCTTGTGTTGTGTGCGCCTAAATGCAGCACCAAAGAAAACCGGCATGTGAATACACGTCCCCGATTTGTACGGGAAGGCCTGTACGCCAGACGCGCCCTTCTAATGCAGGTTGTACTGAAAGAAGCTCTTCGTCTGTAAACCTGCCGTCTGCTACGGCAGAACGCAGCAGTAGGCCCAGCAGATTGGGTAAGGCTTCCTCTGCGTTGATGGAAATAAAGCCCTCGAATGGCAGTGCCTGCATTCTCATTTCGGCTGTGACCGTTTGCCCCTCGGATACTTCTACGGTATCCGGCAAGATGAGCACCTGATCGGCTGTTACGCTTGTCATTTGAAAATTGTCACCAGACAAGGCATACTGGTTTTCCGTGAGCCTTTTGGCTACAACAAAAGAGGAGCGAATGACTGTACGCACTCGCTCCTATAGGGGAATAATGATTTGCAATTTTTAACCTCCTTCTTAGCCGACAGCATCGCCGCCGCTATAAACTACTTGCAGATAGGGCTGTTGATTAGCGTCTGCGCCGCTCATGCGCATATAGCACTTAGAATAGCTGGAGAGACCGAAGTTATAGGGGCTTTCATACAGACATAGCCCGCCATAGAGGCCGCTGGCCAGTCCCTGCACCGCAGCTACTGGAATGGAAAAAGTTGCTGTTTCCTCACGCCCAATGCTGCCAATCGCACCATAGTTCACTGCGATAGTGGGATAGCCGCTGGGAGATGTGTTGGTAATAGCGCATAGATATAGTGTTTTCGTGCTGCCGGAGCCGCTGCCGGCCTTACGAGATAGTGTAAGTGTTGCCGACTTGATCGTTGTGCCGGATAAAAGATACTGTAGTTTTTCAAACCACATACAACCGTAGTTCCAAGAGAGTGATGAGTTGTAGCCGCTATCAGAGTAGACGCCCTGAATGACGTCCTGGGTGTCGCTGCGCCAGCCACCTTGATAGGAACGGGTAGTGGTGGCATAAAGCAAGGCTGTATCATCCGGAGTGGTTACAGAAATGGATGAACCATAGTCTACAGAAACGCCGGCGTCATACAGCTGCCCATTGTTTCCTGTACCTCGGGAACCTCCGGGAACGGTGCCGCTGCAAATAATGTACCCAGCATAAGAGATCATAGACCAAGAGCATGAACCCTTGCAAAGCTGCACAAATGCCCATCCCATGTAGACTTCCAGTCCCTGCAAAGCGTTATACAAACCGCAGTTATAAAGGTAAGTATGGGTGGTTTTGCAGTATACGGAATCGTAGGTTACGTTGTTCGCATCCAGAATGCAGTTGTTAAGTTCTACGTAATGATTCATCTGTAATTCTATCAGATAGGGATTTCGGTTTGAACCATTGAGCGTACGAATTTCACGTAGAAAAACATTCTGAAAGCAGATACATGCTGAACAGCCGGATACTGAAATATAGCTGTTTAAGCGGCAGCTGGTATACCCATAGATCGTTAGTTTTCCGGGCCCGGTAATGCCCTGAATCTGAGTACCTGCCGGTTCATATAGCCCATTTGGGTCACTTGGCAAATAGATGATAACATCTTTCCGCAGAAATCGATTATTGACTGCTTTTACAGCATCTCCCAGAGAGCGGAAAAAGGTATCGCTGGTACCGGAAAAGCTTGTGTTTACATATAACACGGTCGGCCCATCGTAAGCTGCGGCTACGGAACCTGAGATTACTTCACCTGCATATAGCTGGTTAAAACCTACGTTGCCATTAGCACTCATTTCCATTAGCACGTTTTCGTTATTGGTGGGATCAAGCAGCTGAAGCAGGAAGTTTTCTGTTGTAATCGAAACATTATTATTTCCGATGTAGACGCCAGAAGACTTTACTTCCTGGGCGCCTGCAGCAATCCAAGTGCTTCCATCATAGCGTTTAAGCAGATTGGGAGTAACGGATGTATCCAACCATAACATGTTTATATACAATGGACTACTGGGGGCGGTAATACCTCGATAGATTTTTTCAGAGTCATACGTTGAGGTACTGACTTTGAGAGCAATGCTGTTGGCATTCTGGGTGATTCTCGATTCCGCGTTTGAGACGCGATTGGCCAGTCCATAGATATCCTCCGGCGCAGCGCTCCAATCTGTCCAGTTGTCCAGCACTTCAAGCTTGATATTCCGGAATTGCACTGAGCCGGTTGTACCGTTGGCGCCGCTGGTTCCTATGGCGAAATTTGCAATGCTTGTGGGATTGAAACTGGATAGGTTTAATGGTCCCAATTTCAGCCTTATCCAGTCTTCGTCTGTTGCGGCAAAGCTGGTATCTGTTGTACGAAGAGACCAGCCGCGTCCGGCAGTCATGGAGTTGCCGTTGGCGTCTATATAGCGATAATTTATCCAGACGCCTGAATAGACATTGGCTGTAGAAGCTGAAGAGGCGTCGATATTGGTGCGTTTGATATCAAATGAGATGCGGATATTGGATGCGTCATTGCTGTGCGCAAACAGATCGTTTGCCACGCTGAGCCGCCATCCGGTGTAATTCGATGTTTCACCGTTGTCATACCGGTATTTGTTATCAACAAAGGTGTGAACATTGCTCGAATTCAGGCAGTAATTGCGGCCAGCGTATTTTTCATAGGCATACATGGCAGACGAAGTCACTGCTGAGGCGATGGCTTCTGGAGTAACCTTCTGTTCCGCCGCCTCCAAACGTTCACCCAGCGAAGAGACCGTGGCGCTGTCGGCTTTCAGAGCAATAGCGTTATTGGTCTGCTCGAAAAGCGTGTTGGTTTCGGATTTTGTGTAATACTCGGATAAATCCACATCCGCGCTGCACTCCACCCAATTCGTTCCGTCCCAGCGCTTGAGGAGATTGGGAATAGTGGATATGTCCAGCCACAGCATCCCCGGCACGGGAGAAGCCGGAGCTTCTCCCTGTTGAATGGGATCGTTCAGATCTGCAATCGTGATCTGTGCCTGCGCAATCATTATTCCACCTCACACACGAATACCGTCTTGACGTCTACATCGTCGCCGCTGATGGAAATGACCTTGCCGGTAGCAAAGGCTGCGCCATTATCCAGAGGCTCGCCATTCTTGTCCCGGCGATACCAGGTGTACTTCTTCGTATGTCCATATTCCGCACTGCTGGAAACATCTGTCCACGCGCTGCCGGAATAGCGCATCAGCGTGGTGGCATGACTGTTGGCCGCTGCTTTATAGTAAAAGGTGCCGGTAGAAGGCGCGGTCGGCGCGGATACAGAATAGGTTGTGGACTTTAATGCATCCACTTCTTTTCCGTTCTGCCAGAGACGGCAGATCAGAAAGGTAGAGCCGATCCCGTTTTTGAACACATCGCCCGCTGTGCTGTCAATGTCCGCCTGATAATTGTCCGTCTTGTCGATCAGGCTGATGACGTCCTGATAGTTCTTCCCATTGTAAGTCATCCGGCAGCGATAACTGGCCTGTCCCGTTACGTCCGCACCATCAACAGATAGGGAGGACGCTGTCTCGCCGGAAATCGTCTGCCAGTTGCCGCTGCTGTATTTGGCCCATTCATAGGTCGCGCCCGAGATGATTGGCGAAGAGCCGTCATAGGCGGATGTTTGCAAAAGCAGCGTGCCGCTGCCGTTCATGAACACCGTTCCCTGAGGCGCGTACAGAGAGAAGACAATGGCATTTGCACCCGCTGCGCCGTCCGCACCGGAATTGACCTTTGACCAGTTGATGTAGAGCGTCGTGGAAACGGGTGATGTGATCGGAACAGCCAAGCGCCCGGATTGCTGCGCCGTGCCGCCCAGCGTGGCATTCGCCGCGACTGCAATGGTCAGCGGGATTTCGTTTGCGGAGGCGCTGCCTTTGGTTACTGTCATGCCTGTGGGCATACCGCTGATCTCGCTCACAGAGGGCGTGACCTTCTTCGTACCGCTGTAGGCTACTACATTGCAAATAACGGTGGAGGCGTTCGCCTGACCGGAGGCATTGGCGGTAAAGGTGATGCTTTCATTACTCAAGAAAGCGATGGAAGCAGGTTGGCCATCCGCACCTGCACCGCCGTTTGCGCCGTCGGATACCTTGTAGATGCTGATGACGTCGCTGATATTTGCATCGTTAGTCACAATGCGCAGCGTTGCGCAGTCGCCGACCCAGATGCCGTGCGTTGGCTTGACGATCAGCGAAGTGCCGGTGATCGTCGCGTTATCGCCAGTCGTGGGATAATCCTGCCATGCATCGGAGGCATTCCTGTACTGCCATTTGCTCAGCACGACGTTCTGTACGTTGGCCGTCAGCGTGATCTGCGCGGGCGATACCGCGCCGTCCGCATCGTATTTGAATACCTGCGCGCCGCTGATCCATGCGGATTTCGCGTTTTCACCCGTCTTGACCAGGGCGAAGGAAATGTCCGCCGTGGCGTTGGTGGTCAGCCCGTTGTCAGGATCCAGATAGGAGATGTAGGCAATATAGGTAAGCAGTCCGCTGCTTACGCCCGCCAGCTTGTTGGCGCTGATCGTCAGCACGTTGCCGCTTACGGTTTCACCCGCGGTCAGTGCCGTTTCGGCGGCCGAGCCCTCCCGGCGCTTCCATGTTATCGTGATCGCGCTGTCCGTCAACGCAATCGCCGTCTGGTTGGCGTAAACCACGGGCGTAATGATGAGTTTGCCTGCCGCGCTCGTCCAGTCCGGTGCGTAGTTCCCTGTGTTTACATCGTAGATCTGCGTGCGGGGCTGCTTCACGCCCAGATAGGCGGACTACGATTTGCCGTCCGAAAGATCAATGATTGTCTTGGAGCCGGTTGCGATGATCGCCATGGTGATACCTCCTTCAATTCAAAAGGCGAACGCTTTCGCGCCCGCCTTTCAATGTGCTATTTGATTTACAGTTCCCGCAAAACACGGAATACGGCTTTTCGTCCGTCCAACTCCCGAACCAGCAACCCTGCATCGCAGAGCGCAAGTAGATCCCGGCGTGCCGTTTCTGTTACGACTTTGTATTTCTTTCGCCAGGTTTCCACTGTAACGCTGGAATCGCTGCTTTCCAGCAGCCATTTTGCGCCTTTCAGCTGACGTTCGTTCAGCGTGCCGTTCTGTTCGAGCTCTTTTAGCTTTTGCCCTGCAAGCACATGATATTTCAGATGATGCTCCATTTGCTCAACGGTACGCGCCAGCATGCCGCTGTACACATCGATGAAGTACGTCATATCTCCGTCCGAATCTTCCACATTGCGCATGGAGCGGTAGTATTTGCCGCGTTCTTCTGCCACGATCCCTGAAATGGAGAAATAACGGAAGAAATCATAGCCGGCCTGCAGAAGCATCATATAGCTGAGCGCGCGGGCGGTGCGTCCGTTTCCGTCTCCGAAGGGATGCACATAGACAAAATAGAAATGCGCAATGCAGGCTTTCAGCAGAGGATGAAGTTCGCTTTTCTGAACGAATTCTACCAGTGAGCGCATCATTTCCGGCACCGCATCCGCCTGCGGCGGCGTGTAGACAACGCCTTCGCGCCCGGTCACATATACCGCGCCATCCCGATAACCAGTCACCTGTACCTCCGCTGCGCTGCGGGTTACGATTTGGGCGATCTGCAGAATAGTCTCTTCGCTGATCTCATCCTCCAGATGCTCCAGCACATAGGTCAGCGCATCGTAGTTGTTCTTCACCATCTGCTCGGATTTATTGCGCGGCTGCTTATTCTGGCGAATGAAATCGACCGCCTGCTCCCGGCTGGTAAACGCGCCCTCAATCACACTGGAATAGACTGCTTCATCCACAACAGCGTCCTGAAACAGCGCGTCAAATTCAGGACCGGTAAAAGCAATATCCCGGCGCGCCAGCTCTGCAATGGCGTCGCACTGCTTTTCGATGCTGCCGGTCAGAACAAACCAGAAAGGCTTTCCATTCTGATCCAGCAGCGGCAGCTCCTGACTGCGCTTGCGCCGTTCCTGTTCAAGCTCCGGCCAGAATTGCTGAATGGAAACGCTGACCGGCAAACGGTGGATGATTTCCTGCCGGGGAAGATAGCGTTCCATAAACTGAGTGATCAACGATTCCATTGCGCACAACCTGCTTTCTATCTGCTATTCTATTGCTATTATACTGCTAATTATCGGCTTTCGCAAGTGGCTTTATTCGTCCGAAATTTCGCAGGTGTAGGTTGCACTGAAGAACACGTCGGCGTTCGTCAGCTGGAATTGCTTTACGCCCACATGGGCGGAATTCCAGAGGGTGTCTGCCGTAGCGTCTGCACTGGTGCGCTTCCAATGGAACCGGCTGGCGGCAATGTCGTTCGTAACTTCCTTGCTGCCCCGATAAACGCGGGCGCGCAGTGTCGTCTTCTTCACATAATCCGAAAGCACCTCGCCGGCGTCTGTGCTGATTTCCACCCGGTAGCCGATCTGTTCCTCAATTTCTTTCTTCACAGCACTTTGAACCGTCATCCGAATTGATGTGTTGCTGGACAGATCCAGCGATTGCCCAACGTCCGACGCCAGTTTGTTCGCCGTAATCGTCCCCGCCTGAATTCGGTCGGCGGAAAGAAAACCGGCGATAATCAGGTCGGCGGTAAAGCCTTCGCCTGTGCCGAACGTGCGCCAGTCCCATTTGCCGTCATCCGTCCTTGCGCTTGCGATCATGAAGCCCTCGCCGCACAGCTGCATGGCGCTTTTGCCGTTGACGGATTCCAGAATCAGATTGCCCTGATCGTCAGTGTACCAGTTGGAAACGGAGGAAGAGAGCCGGGTTTTCAATACGTCGATCATGCCCTCCAGCCGTTTGGCGGGAATGGAGCCGTCCTCGGAAATGGCCTTGCTTCGATCGTACAGCGATTTGCTCTTGTGAACGATTTCCGCAATGCCGGTGATCCGGCTGATAATGCTGTCCAGCGATACGCCGCCGATGCTGGTCAGATCGTTGCTGATGGTGATGCTGTCCTTTTCAGGCGCGTCCAGGTTTTCGACCAGCTTGGTGATGTAAGCGTAGTCGTTCTATTCCAGCGCCCCATCCCAGATGCGCAGCGCCGTGTCCAGCGAGAAACGCTCCTGTTCGTAGCCGCTGACGCCGGAAAGGTTTTGGACGTCCACCGTATAGGTCACCGTTGGCTTCGCCAGTCGCTCCATCACGCCCAGTGCCTCGTAGTACAGCAACTCCTCCTGCCCGGGCGCGTAGGCGGTATTGCTCCAGTAGCCGTCGATCAGCATATCGCCCATAGCTTCGGCAAAGCGTTTTTCGATTTCCTGCTGGCTGTCCATGGAGGAAAGGTAGCTCTTCTCGATTTCCGTCCGCTGAAGCACCAGCTGTACGGCTTTTCGCATCAGCGTATAGAGCCCTTCTTCGCCGCCGTCATCCTGATAAATGCTCTGAATGCCCAGCTCCAACGTGGTGATTTGCTCCTGCAAGCCCTGCCGCTTGGTTTCATCCGTCGTTTTGTCCAGCTGCTTTCGCAGGCTCGCAATGCTGCTCTCCTTGGCCTCAATGGCGACTTCCTTGCCGCCGATTCTGCCGCTGGCCTTCTTGATGAACTTGATCGCATATTCCGCATTGCTGGGGAAGGCGTTTCCCGTCTGCGCATGGTGCGTGCCGTCCTGCATCAGTAAGGTCAGCACGTCGGTCGCCGTGATGGGCGTCTGCTCTTCCGTCGCAGCGCCGCCGCAGATTGTCTTCGTAATTGCACCCTGATCCAGCACATACAGCACATAATCGATTTGTCCCCATAGCTCGTTCAGCTGATTATCCATCTGAATCAGTTCTTTGGAATAATCGCTGCTTCCCGCTTTGGCCGCCTGAATATCCCGCAGATAATCGTCCAGTGTCTGCTCGTGCTCGGCAGTGAAAACGCCCAGCTCCCGGAAATAGGAAAAATCCAACAGAAACGGAAGTCCCGTAGGATTGACGTCCTCGATACCCACATAGCCGTCGTCACCATAATCACCTTCTACATAGAGGCGCGTCACAATGTTTTCAGCGTCCTCCTTGCGGTCGATGCCGTTCAGGTTCTTGCCGAAGTTCAGTTCCAGCAGGTCTTCATGGCGATTCAGGGAATAGATACTGACGGTGCGGCTGTCGCCGTCGAATACCGGCCGCGCGTCGAATAGCGCGCAGATGTCCGAAATCAGCAGATATGCGCCGCGTTTGCCGTCAGAAGAAAGAGACCGAACCTTTTCGGTTTTTCCGTCCTGCTCATAGAAGGTTTCGCAGTAGCCCAGCTGCCATCCGGTGTTTTCCAAAACCTGCCGGAGCAGGTATTCTGCCGTACCGATCCCGTTCTCATCATCGAAGGTGAGATAGAGATTCTTTTTGTTGAGCTGCGCGCAGATGTGCTGGCAGGTGATCACCGCCGTCACGCTCAGCCCCTTGTGCGATCGCTTCGGCGCACTGAGCAGGAACCAGTCATCCTTTCCATCCCGCGTCAGGCAGATGAGATAACCGCTCCGAATGTAGTTCCAGCGGAAATTGCGCCCGCCGTTCACCGTCTGCGGCAGTGTAAAGCTCTATTCCTTCCAGCCGGAGATTTCTGTGGTCAGCGTCACGTCGTATGCCTGCCCCTCATGCTGAAGCTCGGAATCGTACAGCTCGCAGACCTTATTGCGGTTCATATCGCAGATCGTCATTCTCACCGGCACACGCTTCACTCCCTTCACCGCACGCGCGGGGTATAGTCCACTTCCAGCATTGTCAGCGCCAGATTTTCTCCGCTGATCTCGATTTCATTCATCGTCACAATGGGCACGGCAGTCGTACCGCTGCTCGCCGCCTTGTCGGATAGAATCGCCGAATGAGCATCCGTGATCTGGCGAAGCTTCTTCCAGCCGTCCAGGTACAGAAATTGCCCCTCCATGTGCGGCAGGAATAGTCCTTCCGACGTGACGATATTGCTATCCTCCGTGTGGCTGATCGCAATGCTTCTTTCAAATGGAGTACAGGGCGCAAGCTCAATATATCCCTCGTCGTGCATGGCAAAGGCCAGTTCACGGCTGTCGCCCAGCACAATGCGCGTCTGACCCATCTTGCTGTCTAGATCCAGATGCGCGCCGGGCAGGAGGCTTTCATCCGTCAGATTCACGATTTTGCACCGCTGACCGGTGGTGAGATTGCGGATCAGCATTCCGTCACCCACGTTTCCGGCAATTCGAAATACCGTATGCGCTCGCTCCGTTCCCGGATTATAGAGCAGAAAGCTCGTGCTGCTCGCGCTGGGCGGTGTAGGCGTCATTGCCGCAGGCAGAAGTCCAGTTCTCGCCAGCGTCTGCGCGTCGCAGGAACCGTCATCGCTTTTCAGCCTCATCCGTGCAAAAGGATCGTAGCAAACGAAGTTGGCGGTAAATGTTCCAGAATATCGAAGTACGCCCGCACTGTCCGTATGATCGTACAGCGTAATCTGAATCCGCTTGCCGACTACAGCATCGTAGATCGCGTAGGGCTTGTGGTCAAAAATCTATTCGCCCTGCGTATCCCGCCTGAGCCAGCGATAGATCTGTTCCAGCTGTGCTTCCGTAATTTCTTCAAAATAGCAGTCCAGTTCGAACTCACGGGGCAGCACTCGCGCGCCGATATAATAGCCGCCGTCCCGGCTGTCCGTCTGAATGTCAGCAATATCATAGCTTTCCATCTCATCGCCGCGAGATTTGGCGCTCGGTCGGTAGTAGCAGTCCAGCGCCGAGCAGTGCGTTCCATGAAAACTGAATCCGTCCATGGTTTTCTCCTTTCCGATTTTATCAGATATATCTGATAAAGCCCAATGTTCGTTCCCAATTTTCACCTGCAGCCGTTTCTTTCATTGAAATGTTGCCGGGTTTATTGGAAAACATTTCAGTAAAAGCTATGATACACAAAACCAGCGTATCGCCGAACGCGGTACGCTGGTTTGTTCTTTAAATCAGTCGGTTCATCACCCGCAGATAATCCTTTTTTGTATTGAAGATGGCAAGAACATTCACTGCCTGCTCTTTTTCATCGACTGAATAGAAAATGAGGTATTCCTTATGCGAAATGAACCGGTATTCCAAACTGCGAAGTACATGGTCTTTGGGAAGTGCGCCCGCCTGCGGGAATTCCTCAAGGCGGCTGCATTTTTCTCTGAGCTCGTTCACAAATTGCCGGGCGATCTCCTTGTCTTTTGATTGCTCGGCAATGTAAAATGCAATCTCTCGGAGATCCTGCTTTGCAGTCTCGGTCAGTATGACGCGATGGCTCATAGCTCCAGCCCATCCAATTCATTCAGAATGTCATCACAGGCCGCATCCAGTTCCTGCACCCTTCCCAGCTTGACGTCATCCGCCGCCTGTGCCAGATGTGCATATACGCTGAGCTTGGCTTCCATCTCCGCAATGTAGTTCTGCTGATTGACGAAAGTCTCATGACTCATAACGACCGTATCCTCCTTGCCATTTACCGTAATGGCAACGGGATTCTGCCGTGTCAATGCTGAAATCTGCGAATAATTACTGCGCAAATCTCTTGAAGGTCTAATGGAAATCGCCGCATTCATGTTCAGCACCTCCTATTGTAGTCATATTATAGCCCAATTCGGCTACGATGTCAACTTGCAAAGGAGATGCTGCCTTTGTTTGAGCGGCTTGAAGTTATCTGCCTCATCGCCGAGAGATTTCACGCTCGAATGGTAATAGCGGCTCTGCGCCGAGCAGTGCATTCCGTAAATTATTCTCGCCTTAATTCCGAGAGTTTGTTCAGAATTTTCCTCCAGAAACGATTGCTAGACACTGTCCTTCGCTGTTATACTATTCTCAGGAAGAAAAGAGAGGGAGTGAAACCCATGATGTATCCCTTTTTGACGTTGGATGATCAAACTGAGATCGTTCATTCCGAAAAACAAAGCGACGGTTCCGTACAATTCTATGTTGAAAAGCCTGATGCACGAAGTGGCTTTCATTCTGCGTACTTTCTGTTCCCAGCCTGCATATGGTCCGACGTCTCCGGTTTTTCGCAAGAAGAGCTTCGGACATACCAGAATGTGATTGAGAAACATTACGGTCAAGCAAGTAGTAACAGATAAAACTCTTCTCGGAGAGGCGCGCTATTTCTGCTAAGCGCAGCCTCTCCGCTTTTTTATCCCAGCCGCAGTCCGCCGACAGCTATGCCGCGCATAGCCCGTTCCATGATCTTCTCGCCGACGCGCTCCGCCATGGAGTCATAGTCCGCTTCTTTCTCCAGCCGTTCCACGTTTACCGTGATGGATTCAATGGTCAGCGGCTGATTCTGCACCGTTTCGGGAAGCTGGGGGCGAACAACCGCCTGCGGAACTTGTACCGTGCGGATGGCGTGCAGCGTCTTCAGCAAATCTTCGAACAATTCCGTCTGATAGGGCGATAAGACGCGCTCCGGTTTGGCCTTTGTACCGTCCAGCCATGCAAGGCCGGTCGCCTGATTCAAGCCACCCTTAGCGTAAGCCGTTACCTTAATCTTTGAATAGAAGGTTCGCGCCCACTCGCCGATCATGCTGGAGCTGCTGCCGCTGAGTTCGCGGCAGATGGAATTGATTTTGCTTCGCGCCGCTTTTTCAGCCTCCTCCGGGGAAGCGTATCCCTTCAATGTTCCTCCGCGTTTACTGCCAATGGTCGGGTAAGTCGCCTGATACTTGGTGACCTTGGTTGTCTTTTTGCTGCTGGAACTGCCTTTACTGCTGGAACCGCTGTTTTTCGCGGAGGCCGTGGGTGTATAGTCGTATGCCTTGATGTCGCCGCTCACCTGCTTGTAGGCGTTTCGCAGATCCTCCAGCTTTTTCTTCCATTCGTCCACATAGGCTTCCGCCTGCAGCTTTCCGGCCTCTTTGTAATCCTGACAGTTGTCCTTCAGAAACTGGATGATGGCGTCATCTCCGCCGGCGATGATTTCTTCGACTTCTTTCCAGTAGGTGGTGGTGTGCCCGCGCATATCGTCCAGCATCTCCTGCCAGCCGAGACGCATGTTTTCGCGGGTCGCGTCCGTCGCCTTCTCGTAATCCTCATGATTTTTGACCAGCCAGTCGATGATCTCCGCATCGGATCGGGACAGCAGATCCTTCAGCTCTTCAATCAGCTTCCGGGGATTATTGAGCAGCTCCTCATAGTAGTTCTCGACGTACTCAATGTAATCGTCCAGACTTTCGATCTGCGATTCAATGGCCTTTTTCTGCGCATCCACCTCGTTCTCGGCGATGTCCCATGCCATTTCTTCGCGAAGGTCGGCAATCTCCTGCCGCAGCTTGAGCTCTTCCTTTTTGCGGGTGGGATCGGCGCTGATCCGGGCAAGCTGTGCTGCCTTTTCAGCAAGCTCCTTCGCCTTATCTTCTTCCTCGCTGAGCTTTTTGCGCGCCGCCAGCTGCTCGTCCAGCGCCGTCAGTTCTTCGTTCAGCGCGTCCCGCTTGGCCTCTGCCAGCTCGATCAGCTGGTCGCGTTCCTTCTCGTAGCGCCGGGTAATCACGTCGATCAGCTCATTCTCAACGTCGATCTGCCCCTCAAGCATCCGCTTGTTCAGGGCTTCGCGGTCGAGAATGGCGTCGTGAATCAGATCCCGCAGGTCGATTTCCATATCCCGAATTGCGTCCTGCTGTTCCTTGATCTCCTTGGTCAGCTCTTCCAGGTCAATTTTGTTCTGCAAAAGGGTTTCGGAATACTGCTGGTGCTGCTTCTGAAGCGCTTCCAGATCGATAGCGGCCTGCTTGTACTTTTTGGAGCCTTCCTTGTTTTTGCTCATGATAGCTCTCTGCGCCGCCATCTGGTTTTCCAATTCCGCAATATAGCCGGTCAGCGTCGTGGAGTTTTCCTGTACGATTTCCTTTTCCTTGCCCAGATACAGGATCACGCCCTGAATTTCGCCGAGCACTTCGTGGTATTGCTGTGCCAGCTGCGCCATCTTGCGGCGATGGTCGCCGGCGTCTACCGCCTCGTCCATCTTGTCCAGCAGCTTCTGCGTGGATTGCGATACGCTGGTGCTGCTGCTCCCGCCGCCACCGCCGCCCTTGCCGCCACCGCCGCCGGAGCTCTTCTTTCCGCTGCTGCCGCCCTTCAGGGGATTACTGCCGGTATAGCGGAGTACATTCTGGTTGGTGTTGATCCGCGTGCGCGTCCATATGCCAGTAAGCGGATTCCATTGCGCGCCTTCCTGCGGCATCGTAATGGTTTCCACCGTCCATTGTCCGGTGGCGATCAGCGCATCGACGGCGTCCGCCGCCAGATTCTGCACGCTGATCAGTCCATTGGTCAGCGCGGAAAAATCCGCGACTGACGTCCCGGTGATCGTGATAAACGCCGCTTCGTTCAAGCGATGGAAAGCGTCTTCACCTTCCGCCAGCGCCGAAGACAGCATGGGGCCGACCTGATCCCAGTTCGCCAACAGAATCTGCGGATTGATGTTCCCCAGATATTCTGCCAGCGTATCGATCTCACTGGCGGCAACCTTCGTGCCTGCCGCCATCTTTTTGGAAGCTGTCTGATATTCCTCGTTGGCCTTGACGGCGGTTTCGGCCTCCTTATTGTAAGTGCCAAATGCGTCGCTGACGCTGACCGCGCCGTGCTTCAGTTCTTCGATGGCCTTGGCGGTACTTTTGAAATACTTCGCGGAAGAGGATTTCTTCGCCGCGTTCAGTTCGCTGCCCAGCGCAGCCATCTTCTTTTCCGCCGTCTGACTGGAATCCGAAAGCGCGTCTTCGCCCTTCGCCAGTTCGTTGACGCCTTCCTTCAGCGATTGCGCCGCCTGATTGGCGTCGTCCAGCGCAATCACCAGCGAGGGATAGGTTTCGGCGATGGACTGCTGCAGCGATTCGTCGAATCCGTTCCATACTTCCATAGCCGCCAGCACGCCTTCCGTGCCGCCTTTGCCAAAGGCGCTCAGCAGCGCGCCGACCTGATCGTCGTAGCTGTCCGTTTCGGCTGCATTCGCGGTGCGTTCCCGGCGCAGCTCCTCCGCCATGTCGGATAGCGAGATGGACTGCGCAGCGTCGCGCATTTCGTAGAGCCGCCGCACAATCTTTTCCACGTCGCCGCCGCACTCGACGGCAAGGTTCGATATATCGCCGAACATCTGGCACATGGCGTCCAGATGTCCCGCAGCGTCCAATTCGTCCAGCGCGTTGTCCCATGCCGCGGTCACGTCTTCGCCGGCTTCCTCCGCCTTGCGCACCGTGCTCTCCAGATAGCTGACGCCGCCCTGATATCCGTTTTCTTCGACGCGCTTGAACCGGCGCTCCCGCTGCCCGTCTGCAGCGGCCTGTGCTGCCTGCGCCTGACGGTTGGTTACAACGCCGTAAGCCGCCGCCTGTTCATAGACGGACGCGGTGGTCTGATCTGTCAGTTCTTTTGCGCGGGCAATGTATTCCGCCGAGCCACGTTGAAGCTGCGTCAGCTCTCCATATTCCGTCTCTAACAGCGCATAGGCGGTCAGCACGGATTGTGGGTCATAGCTGCCGTCCGCCGGGTTAATGGCTTTGGCGGCAGAGGAAAGCGCGCCCGCGTGTTCCAGATCGACCTGCAAATCATTGAGATTGTGCAGCCGCGCCTATGCGGCGTACAATTCGTCCGCACTGGTCGCGCCATCCAGCAGCATTGCGCCCAGCGCGCCATACTGATCCAACATGCCGGATACGTCTACGCCCTCGCTGCTCAACCGAATCAGCGATTGGTAGAATGCGCTTTCCTTATCCTCGGCAGCGGAAACCTCGGTGATGATGCCGCGCATGGCGTCCGACCACAGCGCGGATTGCTGCTTCAAGCCCACAGCGGTATCGCCAAAATAGTCCTTCCATGCATCCTTGCCTGCTTTATCCTCGGCTTCACGGATTTTCAGCATCGCCTGCTCGAAATCCTCCGCCGACGCAGTGCCATCGTTGAGCTTGTCGATGAGCGAAGGCATTGCCGAGGTAATCGCGTTGATGGCTTCGGCAGACAGCGCCTCAAAGGCGCTGTTTACGCTGGTGCTGTCGCCGTTTCGGGCAAAGCCCGCCATGTCAGTCAGCCCTGCAATCGCTTCGCTGCGTGCAATGGTGTCCGCGTGCAGGGATTTGTAGGCGCTGCTGATCTTGGTGGTTTCAGTGTTTGCGGCATTCGCGGCCTTGCGCATGATGGCGATGATGCCCTCCATGCCCGCGTTGATGCGCCCTTCGCCATCCATGACAGTGGTGTCGATATCCGAAAACATGTCAAAGAATGCGTTTACGAACACCTCCGCCTGCGCATGGATTTCTTCCTCCGTTCCATCGGAAATCAGTTCCCGCGCCCAGTCCTCGGCGTACTCGTACAGCCCCTTGCCGTCCGGCTTCAGCAGTTCATCCCACAGGGAAGAGGCGTCCAGCGACGCCATATCCCGTTTAGCCTGCTTGAGTGCGTCCGCCAGCTTTGCCTGCTTGAACATCTCCGCCCAGGGATTCGTCGCTTGGGCGACGCCCTCCTGCCAGCCGTCTATCAGCATTCCCGTCGCCGTATCCACATATTGAACGATGTCAGGATAGGTATCGTACAGCCCTTCCAGCAGCTTTTCGCCGATCTTCTCAATCTGCGCGCTGTCCGTAATACCCAGACCGTCCGCAATCTCCTGCGCCGTTGCCATGACCGCGTCGTGCAAATTCAGGAACTGGTCCTTACCGTCGCCCAGCTTGGATAGAACTGCCGCAAAGCCGTTGGCCTCTTCTTTTGCCAGAGCAATGTCCTTATAGATATCGGTGGCTTTGAGTGTCGCCAACGCCTCGCCGGTGCCCTCAATGCCTTCCTTCGCTTCCGTCAGGCCATCCAAAGTGAATTCAGAAAAGAGCGGAAGGTCATCGTCGGTCGTTTCGGTCAGCCCATTGTAGGCCGTGATGAACTCGTTGATCATGGGAATCATGGCGTTCATCTCGTCCACGCTTTCCTGAGTGACAGGTCCCTGCATCAGCTCATCGAAATGATGAATCATCTCGGCAAAGTCGGTATCCTGATTGAGAAAATCCGTCATCTGATCCACATAGTCGGTCAGGTCGCCCGCCATACGCATCATATCGCCCTCTGCCAGTTCAGCCTGCTGATCGATGCCGCCGATGTAGGCATCGTAATACTGTACAGCCGCATCCTGCATGAACTGCGGCAGCTGCGAAAAATCCGTGCCGTCCGTCATGACGGTATAGAGGTCGTCGAAGATGGGCTGCCACGCCTCTTTTAACTTGGATTCGCTGGCAGACAAATACGAACCGGCAGCGATATCAAATTCCAGTACCTTGTTGCCGATTTCTTCAACAGACGACTTGGCGTCGATCGCCATTGCGTTCAGTTCTTCCAGGACTCCTGACCAGAATTCCCGCGTGGCCTGCAGCTCGGCCTTTTTCTCTTTGCTTTCCCAGAATGGAATGGGAACGTTCGCCATGTTCTTTGCGTATACATAGAAGTTCTCATCCCGCATCGCATACGCGCCATGGGGACCGCTGTATCCCTGTTTATAATAGCCGCTGGGGTGCGCTTCCATGTACTGGTTATAGGCATCGGAAAACTCTCCGTAGTGAGAGGTCTTTTCCTGCTGTCCCTGCGCTTCACGAACCGCCTTTGAATAGGCATGATCCGTATCGCGGAGATTTTGGAGCGCGTCCGCCGCGTTCAGCCTGCGAATCGCCTGCTCCGTGCGCTGTACCTCGCCGCGTGCCGCCGCGGCCTTTTCGCCCAGCGCATCAAAGCCCTCGCCGCCGCCTTCCAGAGCCGTCTTCATGGTCAGTGAGGTTTCGGAGAGCTGCTGCATGATCGTATCCGCGTGCTGCTGCTCTTCCTTGCTCAGCTCGGTCTTCGCCGACAGCGTTTCCTACTCCGTAACCAGTCCGTCGATATTGTCCCGATAGCTGGTCATCGTATCAATCGTGGAGCTGTAATCCACCTTTTCAATTTCCCGCGCACTGGCCGCCGCGCCTGCGATCATGGTAATCACGGTGGTCAGCGCCGCAACCGCCGCGATGATCGCGCCAATCGCACCGCCGCTCATGGCTGCAGCAATCCCATTGCCTGCAGCTAATGCAGCTTTCATCGCCTTGATCGCCGCAATCGCTTTCATAACGACCGCGATCAGGCCGATCAGCCCCGCTGAAATCGCGGGGATCATGATATTCCATCCACCCAGCGCATCAGTTCCCGCTGCGAATACCTCCACCAGATCCGCCGCACCGTTGTAGAAGCCTTTCATCCAGTCTGCGTCCAACAGAGAATAGAAGGTTTGCGTCGCCGCCGTCAGGCGGTTCTGCGCCGCTTCCACCGATTCCTGCCACACGGCGTATTTCTGGGAAGCCGTGCCCGCGGCGTTCATTGTTCCCGTATAGAGTTCATAGGCGCGGCTGCCGCCCTCAATGCCCTTGGACATATCATTCATCAGGGCTAAAAAGTAGTTCTGCTGTCTTGTGCCCGCCATCGTGGTTGCGATGTAGCTTTTGGTCTTGCTGTCCAGCGTATCCCACTTTTCGGCGATGTCGGTGTAAATGTCGGACATAGTGCGCCAATTGCCCTCGTTGTCCAGCAACGCCACATCGATGGTCGCCAGTGCCTTCGCCACGTCGTTGATCTGCGTGGCGTCCTCTTCGTTATAGCCCTTGGCCTTGATGGAGTGCAGACGCGCCATGATGCTGTTGAGCGACGTACCGATGACCTCCGGCGCCTGCCGCGTCTTTTCAGAGATGGTGGCGATGTACGCACCCAGCCATTCAAACGACAGACCGAATTCCACAGCGGATGCGGACGCCTTCTGCATGGCGACGCCAATTTCATCCGCGCCGGAAGCGGAGGCGTCGCCCAGATAGGCGAATATATCCGCGACGTGCTGCGCCGACACCTCCATGGTATTCGTCGCGGCGGTAATCAGCTCCGCCGCCTCGTCGAACTCCATCGCGGAAATTTTGGCGTACTGGATGGATGCTTTCAGACGTTTCTCGGTTTCGTCCTCGTCGAGCCCCTGCCGCCAAAACTCAACGGCAGCCTTGGCAACCTCGGTGGCCGAAACGCTCATTTCCCTGGCGATGGCGCGATACCGCGCGCCCTACTTGGAGGCTTCCGCCTCCGTCTTTCCGCTGACGATGCGGATCTCATTGAGAAGGTCATAGTATTCCTGCGCAAATCGAGTAGCTTCCTGCCAGACGGACTTGAGTCCTCGCAGCACCAACATGGTCGCCGCCATCTGCAGGATGCGGCTGCCCACCTTGTCCAGCGATTTTTCCAGCTCGGATACCTTGCCGTTGTGATCAGAGAGTGTCTTATTGTGCGTGGCCTCCGCGTTCTTCGCCTGTTCAATCAGGGTCAGAATCCGCTTGCGAACGGATTCCTCGATGTTCATGGAACCAATCTTCTGCTCGACTACCCGAATCTCCTGAAGAGCATTCTGCGCGCTTTGATCCCAGTAAGCCTGTCCAGTCTCGTTGCCGTTTTTCACCGTGGCGTTGTACTGGCGGTAGGCGTTGGTCAGCTGGCTGTATGCCTGTTGTGCCGCCTTGAGCTCATTGACGCCGGAAGCGGCCTTTTGCGCCTCCACCGCCGTTTTATCCTGCTTTGCAGCCTGCGCGTTGGTCAGCTTCTGTGCCAGTGCGGCTTCCTCCGCCGACAGATTCACCAGCTTGGATCGGGCAATCGCTTCCTGTCCGAGCAGTGCAATGATCTGGTTATTGGCCGCCACCAGCCGTTCGGCTATGGTGATCTGAGCGTCGATATTCTGTGCGCTCGCCGTGCCTTCCTGCACGTTCAGCCGCTGCGTCTTCAGGGTATAAATCTTGCGCAGGGCGTCCAACTGCTCACGGTACAGCTCGTTGGCGTATTTTACATCCTTGCTCAGCGCGCTGTCCGCCGCCATGCTGCGGTTCAGCAGCTGACCGGCGCGGTATACCTCGGTGATGGACTGACCCAGCTTGTCATAGCCCTTGCGGGTTTCGGTAATGGAACCATCACTGTTCAGCTTCTGCGTGCTATTAAGCAGCGTCTGAATCTGCGTGCCCGCATTGCCAAGTCCCTTTGCCGCCTGAGTACCAAACTGCGTCGTCTGCGCAGCGGCTTTCTGAATCTCATTTTTGAAGCGGGTCAGCATGTCTCGCACCTGCTTCTCCACCACATCGGTCATGTTCAGGTTGACGCCCGCGCCGATGGACTGCAGCAGCTTGTTGGTTTCCGCCACGTCGCTTCTCAGCCGAGAAAGATCCAGATACTAGGTACCGACCAGCTTGTTTTGGCTCTGTGCCATGCGTTCACCACCTCAGAATAAAAGTAAGGCGAAACCGCTTATTCTGCGATCTCGCCCCGTTCATTTCGATTCCATGCACCGTATTCGATTTCATTTTGCAGGCGACGGAAGTTTTCTTCCGCATCATCCCGCCACAGGTTGGTATCAGGATTTATCAGCAGTCTGTAAAACGCGCTGTTTCGAAAATCCTGCTCTGCTCTGTCCAATGGCAGGTGATAGACCTGCTGGAAACGCGCAAGGATATGCTGCTTCTGCCTTTCCAGCGTCGATTCAAAAGTCACGTCCCGCCACCTCCCATGCTGATCCAGTATATCACGAGAGGCAATATCCTGGAACGAACAAAGCGTTATTCTTCCGCACGTTTCGCCAGTTTCAGACCGGTCACATTGCCAGGCGTCTGTTCCTTGCGCATCGCGCTCAGCATGTCAATCAGCTTGGAATTCAGCCGCTCCGCATGAGCGACGGTGTCCGTCAGGTTCTCCGTACCTAGCAGGCTTTCGAATACCTTGCCGAAGCGGTGCGTCAGGGAATGCTCCGCCTCAAAATTCCTCTTTGCCGATACAGACAGGCGATAGTACATACTCAGCACATCGTCAAAATCCCTCTCGACGATTTCCATGATCGGCTTCCAGAGATCGTGCGTGACGATGACGTCGTACAGCTCATAGCGTCCCTGTGCAGAATCGTAATCGCTCAGATCCAGATCAGTGTAATGCGCGAGGATGAGGAAAGCGCGAATCAGATCCGCGTTGTATCCCTCATAGGCGTTGCCGCTCTTTTCGTCAAAGACGAGCGCAGTGCCGGCATAGCGCTATGCCAGCTGTTCCTTTTCGGGGTAGGGGATCATTTCGCGGACGTGGAATTCGAGTTCGTCCAGATAAAAGGGATGGGTGTATTCAAATTTTTCCTTCACAATGTTCATGCCTGATTGCCTCCCATAATGGTGATTTTGCTTTTGGCCAGGAAACCTGCCAGCGAATTCATGGCAGCGCCAGCGTGGGGATTGCCGATATGAAAGGGATTGCTCTTTTCGATCATGTCCCAGCTCTTTTGACAGAAAGCGTTGCCCGCATAATTGGAGATCGCTTCATAGGTCAGTTTGTAGCCGAGTTCAGTCAGCACATCATCGAAGAACACGAAGCTCATGTTGTTGATCTGCTCTTCATCGACTATGCCCAGATGGGCGGCGATCATCGCAACGGCGCGATCCAGCGTCACCCCTTTCTGGCCGTCAGCAGGTTTTTTTGTTTCTGTTCCTTTTCGTCCATGCGGTTGACGCGGCGAAAAATCTGAAGCAGCTGTTCGATCATGCCGGTGTCCAGCTCGTTGTAGTGGTCGAGGATGAGCTGCTCATCGTCCGTGACCGCGATCAGCCAGTCCATGAGCGCCTTGTCGCCGTCCCTGTCATCGCCAAACGCACCTGCCTCCATCGCCAGAATGTCGGCAAGGGGATAGAGCTCCAGCATTCGGTAAAACGCTGCCGTGCGATTGCGCTGATACTTGAGCTTGGTGGGCTTGATTTCAATCAGCTGGTCGCCGATCCGGACGGAGTTTTCAGGGCTGCCGATCTGCGGCAGCCCCTTATCCGTCTGCTCCGATGCAGGCAGCGGCTTATTCGTCTCCGCCATTTTCTTCGTCCTCCGGCTTCAGCGCAAGCTCCCAGTTCTGGAGCAGGTTCATCTCACGCACAGCAGCTTCGATTGCGGAAACATCCGCCTTCAGTCCACGGCGCTCCAGCTCGTCTTCAACATAGCTGAGCTTTACAGAACCCTTGCCCGCGCCGTACAGCTGCTCCGCGGCATATACCAGCACGCGAGTGGTCGCCAGCAGATATTCCTGCTGCTGGCGGGTGGTCTTGGATTTCAGCCAGGGAATCAGCTTCAGCGTAATCCAGCTGGCCAGCAGCGCAATCTACGCCTGCAGGATGGGAGTCAGATCAATCATGTTCATACCTCCTGATTATTTGTTCTGATAGGTTTCTTTGAGCGCAGCGCGCGTCAGATGCCCTGCGATAGCATCCACGGACAGGGCATGTTCTCGCTGGAACAGTCTGACCGCAGCACGGGTAGCGCTCCCAAAATCACCGTCGATTCCGCACTTACCCACGCTGTAGCCGCAGGCTTCCAGCATCCACTGGAGCCAGCGAACGTCATCACCCTTTGCGCCCTTCTTTAAGTTGCGAGTCGGCTCCGCATAAGGGCAAGTTGCAGGAGTATCCGGCTTTTCAGGAGAAGCGGGAACGGTCGGCTCGTCCACATAGTCCAGCATAGAGGCCGGGAGCTGTCCCCACTTGGTCCATTTGCGATCTTTGATGCGCGTTTTGACAACGCCATAATTGAAACCTCGCGCTTCAATCGCCCAGATGCCATCGATGGAAATGCCGATATGTCCGCTGTTCCAGACGACCAGACCGGGCGTATTCGGAATCGTGCCGATGGGGCCTGTCTTCTTACACAGGCTGAACATCCCGTTGGCGGAACGATCCGGGCAATTGTTCGCACCGTATTTGCTTGCGGTCGTACCATTGGACGACCAAAAGAACGCCTTGATCAGTCCGACACAGTCGGCCGCCATGCGCTTTTCGGCAATGTGCTTCATGTATCCGGCTGTTCGGGAAGAACCATAATGGCTGGGATATTGCTTCTTCTTTCGCTCATAGAGCGCCTTCGTCGCCGGGTAGCCGCAGGTTCCGTACCAGTATACCCAGCGGTTCTTCTACGCATTTTCTGCAAATGCGACGAGCTGGTGATTCGTGTATTTCGCCATGTTCAATCCTCCCTTCGGATCAGCAACGGTGATGCAGGCTAAGCCTGCATCACCGTAAGGTGCATCAATTCCACTTCACGTCGCCGGTGGTCGTGGTCACGATCTGACCATCCGCATCCAGCGGCTCGTAGTAAATGTCGTACATCTTCTCATCCGCACGCTTGGGATCGATGGCCGAGAAGGTGACGCCGTTGGTGGCGGCGGACTTGTAGCTGTTATCGAAGCCGGGCAGCGCAGTCACGCGCACGCGGGGTACATACAGATGCAGCCAGCCCTTGATGGCGCTCTCCGTGCAGTCCGTACCGCTGGAGTAGACCGGCCAGTGAGCGTACAGGCTGCCCTTGGCAGTGGTAGAGTTGGTCTTGACCGTCGCCAGAGACGCGCCGTTCACTCGACGGCGATAGGCCACGCGGATGGTATCACCGACAGCTACATTCCCTTCAAGGAAGGTAATCACCGTAGAGGGGGTACCGCTTTCGCTGACCGCCACAGCAAAGCAGCCGTTGGAGGCTTCGTCCGCCTCCTCAAAGCCGTTGATACGCACGGACTTCGCCTGCGTCTCATACGGAATCGTGATCTTGAAGCCGGTTTCGACCTCAAAGAGCTTGCTCTCAAGCGTACCCACGTCGCCGTGCTGCATCTTGACCGCATTGGCCATTGCAAACATGTCGAGGGTAAACTGGGAGCTGGCAAAGGTGAATTCCTACGCCTTGTCGGTTTCAATGAAGGCCAGCGGATAGTTGCCCTGACCGCCGGTGATAGACTAGGTGTTGTTGGTGGCGCTCATGTTGGCGGTGTTGACTTCATAGTAGGAAAATACCCTGCCGTCGCAGCGCTCGAAGTCGATGTTGGGGTTGTCGGCGATATAGCCGCCGATCTGTTCAATATAGCTTGCCTGAGCTGACTGGGACATAGTTAGCCTCCTTTTGAAAATAGTCATAGTGCTTTTTGTTCCATAATAATTATTTACCAGGTAGTGATATAGGAGAATACTGCATGATACCGGCGATAGCCAATGGTTTTTGTGCCTAAATGGTAGTCGTCTTCATACTGAAACCGTAGATGACAGACATGAGTTTGCCCGGTCAGAAGCTCCTTAATCCTTTGAACAATCAGTTTGTCGCGCCGCTTCAGTCGGTCGCTGGACGCATTATAGAGGGCTGGCTCTTTGACGTAGACGTCGAAGGCCAGCATTTTTCGTGTGACGTGGGGACTGCCGAGCTTCGTTCCCTCGGTTTCATAATACACCACGCGCACCTGTTCGTTGATGACCGGCTCGTCCGGCATGGCGTCTTCCACAAAATAGCGATCAATGAAATCTTTGACGCCCGTTCCCTTGGGAATGAGCATCAGCTCCTTCTACTCCGCATCGGGGAACAGCACGTCGCGAATCACGTTGTTCCAGTTGTCGTGCCACGTTCTCAGCTTTTTCACTTGCTCACCTGCACATTCCCATAGTAGACATGATCCGGGATAGAAGCCATATAGATTTCCGTCAGCATTCCGAATTCCGTTTTCATGATGCGCATCGCATTTTCAACGAACTGGTTGCCCTTCTGATTGAATTCGCCCGGCAGATCGTATTCGGATTTGGCGTTGGACGGATGCTTTCCGGATACGTCGCCGTCCCATACGCTGCGGCCGGGCGGACCCGCGTGGATGGCGCTGCTACCCGCTGAGCTGCCCGACCCGACCGCGACGATCATTGCGCGCACCTCTTCCGCCTTTCCAGACGGCGAATAGCCAAAGTCCATGCTGACGGAATCGCCGGTCACGGCTGTGGCGATATGATCGAGGTTATCTGCGATTTCTTTTCGCCAGTCGGGTTTGCCGGGCGCGCCGCCATGGGTGGTCTTGGCAGCTTCGCGCCGCATGTGGATCAGCAGTCGGTCGCCTTCCAGCTTCAGCGCGTCCCGCGCTTCCCGCTGCTATGCGCCGAACAGGGCGGCTTCGTCCAAAGAAATCCGGTTGCATTGTCCGTTCATCGCTGCTCCTCTCCGGCGATCCGCCGCGCCATCAGGTTGATGATGCCGTGCCGGTGCTCGATTTCAATTTCGGAATCCACACGATTCACTACCCGATATTTGCTGCGCATCAGCTCGAAGGTATCGCCCATGCGGATTTCATCCGTTTTGGTGTTGAGCTGCAGCTGCACCGTCAGCAGGTGATCGGCGGAAATGCCGGGCGTGTTGTAATTGGCGGCGTAGTCCGGGCGGCCGGTATACTCCGCGTACACGCAGGGCATATCCGGAGCGATGCTTTTTTCCGTCGCTTCCGAAATGAGTAATCCGCGGTCGTCCAGCACCTCGTCCATATCGCCGTCCAGGAAGGCATCGAGTTTATAGATGGTGAGCCCAATCCGGTGATCCGTCACCCGGCCCTGGGGGAGTTCAGCATATAAATTGTGCCATCCTCGCGAACGGCGATGTCGCCCTTGCGAATTTCCCAGCCGTAGCCGGTTTTGAAATTGCTGTTCGCGTCGGAATTGCCGATCTTGGACTTCCACGCGATTGGGAAATACGTTGCGCGGATTCGCTTTACCGCAGCCTGAGCGTACCAGTCGCGGATGATCTCAAAATCATAGTTGACATTGGCGACGTCCGTGTTCAGCCAGTCCTCGAAATCGTTCTTGATCGTAGGCGGAATGTAGAATTTCATGCGCCCACCTCACAGCAGCACAAAGCGCGTCATCTTGTAGTAAAGAATGCGCTGACGGTTCGACAGCTCGGCAACGGTCTGGCTGATGTTGGCGTAGGGCTTGTCCGCATTGGTGATGCTCATCGCGTCGGTGGAATAGCCGACGATGCGATTCACGTCCGACTGCACCTTGCGGTAAAAGGAAAGCTCCGCCGTGGTCAGCGCGTATTCGTATTCATCCGCATTGAGCATGACAGCAGTTTCGCCATCGTACTGCTCCGAGCGTCCGGTCATCACATACAGATGGCGAATCGCCTGACGGACGATCTCCTGATAATCCGCCTCCGTCAGCTGCACGGGCACGTCCTGCCATTCGGTGCGCTGCTTCAGCTCCATTGCCAGCCCTTCCAGATCCGTCATGCGCGCTCACCTCATTCCGCTCGGATGAATTCCTTGTCCGGCATCCGTTCCTGCAGCAGCTGCAGCTTGCTGGCGGGCAGGTCCATCGTCATTGCTACATCATAAATGGCGTCCAGAAGGTACGGCTCGGAGATGCCGTCCAGCCATGCCTTGAGCTGACCGACGCGCAGTCCCAGCTTTTTCTGAATGGTTTCTGCATCCAGCACCTCTGCCTGTTCGCTGTCGATCACGCCCAGCTGTACCGCCAGCGCGCGATTCTCGATACGCAGCTGCTTCTCGCCTTCGAACAGCGCCGGCGCAATGCTGATCAGATATTCAATGTCGTCCCGCGACAGCAGCGCAAAGGAACCGGCGTGAATCACGCGCTCGCTTCCGTTCTGGAGCAGCAGCCCGATATCGTATTTTCGCGGGTTGTAAACCCTCGTTTTTTCCAATTTCCCTCACCTCCGGGGGAGGCGGCACTGTGCCGCCTCCCTTGACGTCATGTCCTTATCAGTTGGAGCTGTCGGCGTACACGCTCATGCAAGGAGTTTTGCCAATCACAATGCCTGCGCCAAAATACTGATCCAGCCGCACCTCATACGCCAGATCGTCGATATTCGTGGACTCGGCGGACTGCACATCGCCTTCGAAAACCACCTTCAGCGGACGCATATCCGCAGCGGCGGCAGTGGGCAGAATGTACAGCTTCTTCGTGTCGATCTGAGGCGTAACGTTGTCGGCCAGATAGGGGTTCACGAGGTTGACCACCTTGGCGCCGTAGTATGTGCCGATCACGCCGCTGCGCACATACTCGTCGATGATGGACGGCGAATACTGCTGGGTGGTCGTGCTGGCGGTGAAGCCGGTCTGCTCGGCCAGCTTGGAGATGATGGCGATGTCGCCCAGCAGCGATACCGCGCCGGTGCGCATCCAATGCTGAATCATGGGGTTCAGCACGGTCTTTACGATGCCGCTGCCAGCGCCGTAGAAGGGCGTAGACCAGTTGGCGGCTGCGGTGTGCAGCACCGTCTGGATGTGTTCAATCTCCTTCTGGGACATTTCGTTGGCGGCGTCGCGAATGAGATCGGCCATCTGAACGCGGCCGGTCTTGAGTTCGTAGGTGTTGATGACCGGACGAGCGGAAACCGCGATGGTGTCCAGCGTCACCTGCTTGTGCGCGATCTTGCTGCGGGCAGGCGTCGCACCTTTGGCCTGAATAAACGCACGAATTCCTTCCTGCTTTACCTTGAAAGCGGCCTTCTCGCCGTAACCGACGTACTTGGTATCCGCCACCTGCGTCAGCCAGTTGGTGCTGGGCTTTACCATTTCGTTCACGGTGTAGCCGATGAGCTGGGCGATCTGATACTTGTTGTGCGGATTGGGATCTGCCGCCAGATCGGCGATCTATCGCGCCGCGTGCTCTGCCTGGTCGGAATCCACGCGCTCGCCTTTGGCCTGCGCCGCGATCAGCTTGACCAGCTTGCTGTCGTTTCTGATTTCAATCATACTGTCTTCCTCCTTCGTCAGTCGCTGCCGCCGGTCGTGGTCGTCACCTTGGCGATCGTGCCGCCCGCGGCGGGCTGTACCGCATCGCCGACTGCCAGCGCCGCATACAGCGTGGAATCCACGGTCATGATCACCTGCTCGCCGGGCAGCAAGCGCTTCATGCGCACATACTTGCCGGTGGGCAGCGTGTAGTTCGCCTCGTTCCACTCGGCGTTTTCGTCGATTTCCCATTCATTTTCAACGAAATAGACGTCGTCGCTGCCCGCGCCGGTCACGTTCAGCACAACCGCGGGCTGTCCCCATAGCTCGGTTTTCTCGTCCACGCGCAGCTTCGTATCCTTGGCGACGGTCACCTTCTTTACGCCGTCCATGGTAATCTCCGCAAATACGCCGTTGGTCAGCGCCTCGGCGGAGAGGTTCTCGCCATCGTATACATGGCCCATGAGCTTCGTCACATATCCTGCCATATCTGTTCCTCCAATCTGTCAGGCTTTCTCAAGCAGATCGCCGTATTCACCCTTGACCGCCAGCCCGGAAGTCAGAGCATAGGCAGCGACGGTGTGCTTGATGTCGTTCTTTCTGACCTTGTTCGCCTCGGCAATCAGCGCGGCGTAGTTCAGCTCCGCAATGGCCGAAGCCACGTTCTCTGCCTTCACGTCCAGCCCCTGCGCTTCGGCAAAGGCAGTCAGTTCCTGCTGCTTTGCGGCGAGCTCGGCGGCTTCCTTTTCGGCCTTCAGCTTTTCCGCTTCCGCCTTGAAAGGCTCCAGCTGAGACACCTGTGCTTCCAGCTCGGCGATACGGGTATCCTTTTCCGCAATCTTTTCCTGCGCGGCTTCCAGCTCCGCTTCCTGCTGCTTCTGCTTTTCGGTAGTCTCTTCAAGCGCGTCATCCTTCTGCCTGAGCTTTTCCTCGTCGTCCATCATTTTCTCTTCCGCCAGCTTCAGACAGGCTTCCGTCTCCGCCAGCTTTTTTACCATTTCATCCATCTCATGATCCTCCTGTCTTTCGGCGACCAGCTGCAATGCCGTCGCTTCTGGATAAGCCGGCACGGAAACAATCGCCATGCCGATCAGTTCGTTGTCCTCCGCCGCGTCGATGACCATTACGCCGCCCTGCTCCGACATGACGCTCGCCATGATCTCGAAGGAAAAAGAGAGCGTGCCGGCTTCGTACATGCGCAGAATGGTTTCACACAGCTGCACGCTGCGCTTGGGAATCCGCGCCTCGCCGATCAGGCTGACGCCAAACTCGTCGCTGGCCTTGGCAAAAGAAAAGAACGAGCCGATCTGCTCGCTCTGAAATTCGCCGTCATTCAGCATATGGGTCAGCTTGCTGGTTTCGCCGCTTCGAAGCCGCTGAGCGTCCGCACACTAGGGAAGGCAGGTATATTTTGCGGCGTTGGCTACAATGTTGTCCATGAACGCCTCGCTGACCGCGTAGCCGTTGCGGTTGGGTCGAGTGGAGAACATCCGCATCAGCACCGTCATGTAAATGTCGTTGGACTGCGCTTCGGAGATCATCACCTGCGAGGCTTCAAATTGTACTCGGTTCATTTTCGCTCCCTTCTCACAGACTGCCCTCCGGGTTGCTGGGCTTAGGCTGCTTGCCGCTCATGCTCTTGACTGGGTCGGAGCTGCGCTCGGTATCGTCCATTTCGGGGCGACCCTGCTTTCCGGTGGGTTCATCCGTGTCTTTCTGTGTATCGGACTTACCTACAGGGGATTCCACCGGCTGTTCATGCTTCTTCCGCTCCAGCTCCTGATCCATATCATAGCCGTGCATCTGCAGCATTGTGCGCGTGGAAACGACGCCCTTTTCCCATAGACTCCGGCAGACCTCCTGAAATTTCTGACTGCCGGCTAGGTCCACCGGGGGAAAGGTGAACTGCGGAATATTGCCCGGCGCGCTGTGCGTAATGCTGCCATGCTTGCCGTTTAGCCGCTCGTTGACGCGATCCATGAGTTCACAGAAGTCGTCTCTCGCTTGTTTGATGCGCATGGCGGCCGTCTGCATCGATACCTGCGCGGAAGCAAAATTGCTGCCGTCCTCGGCGCGACCGCTGACGATGATTCCACTAATACCGCCCGCGGACAGGATCTCCGCGTTCACGTCCTTGTACTTGTCGTCCGAGAACATTTCGTTCAGATCAGGCTGAATGACCTCCGCTTTGCACAGATGGTTGGTGGTTGCCAGCGCCGCGCCGGTCATGGCTCTTTTGAACAAGCTGTTCACTGCATTGAGCTGCGTGATGTCCGGCATGACGTCTGATTTGCTGTCGCCGTAAGCCACATGAACGAAGGAATGCGCACCCAGATTCAACAGCGCCGATTCGTATTGCGCGATCTACGCTTTGCGGCGGAACGCAGCCAGACAGGTCGCCACCATAGGCACGGCATAGCGTATCCAGTCCTCCTTCAGCCCCTGCATCACGAAGGTGTTCTCCGGATTCATCTGCACCCAGTCGCTGCCCTTGTTGATAGCGTCCGATACCTCCTTGGGGAAGCCCTCCAGACGCACCTTCAGGTCTTCATCCTCCAGAAAATCCTTCTGCGCTTTCACGCCCTGCTGACGCATATCGTCCCGGACGCTCTTACAGTTGAACTCCAACACGGGTTCGCCGCCGATCATGACGTTGGCGATGCGCACCAGATGCACCGGAAGCGTGATGATATTGCCATCCTCCATGAGATAGCAGTAGACGTTGCCGTACTTGAAATATTGATAGAAAATACTTCGCATCCGATCCTTCAGGTGAATGCGGTCATAGTATTCCAGATACTTGGCCTTCGTCTGTTCGTTCGCGCCCACCAGCCGAAAATCATCCGACAGGGAGAAGGGCACATACACGCCATTGATGATCCCGCGGAAAATGGGATCTGCGTCTACATAGTAGTCCGCCAGCTCGTACAGGCTGTTGATGTTCCGCTGCTTGTCTCTCAGAATGGCGTCATAATCATAGCTCGCCAGATCCCCGGAGTAGGTAATTGTCTTGTCGTTGTAGGTCATGGTCGAGGCGTCGTCCTTCGCACCCACGGCAATGACCGCTGCCGGCTTCGTTTCAGGCTCCGCCCGCGGCTATGCCTTGCCGCGGATTCGATCTATCCAGTTCATGCTTTCCTCCATACAAAAAGGCGCTCCTGCCGGAACGCCTTCGATTATTTTTGATCCATGATTTCAAGCATCTCCGTAGGCGTTACAATAAACGCTTTTTCAGGGAAATGCTTTTTGTTACCAGTGACCAGATACGCGTCTTCATCTCGCTTCGCCATGGCGACTTCATAAAACACCAGATCCTTAGGATCAATCAACTGCTCTCCAGTAATCAATCGCTCCACAGAAATTCCGTAGGTGATGATTGCCTGAAGCATGGTCGCAATCAATGTTTCAGAAAAATGAAACTTGGGCCGACGCAGCACCTCTGCATATTCGCCCACGATTTCCTCATCATACAAAGGAATGATGTCTCCGCGGAAAAGGCGCTTTACAACCTGAAGCGGCGATGCGTCTTCGTGGCGAGTCAGGAGTGCCGATACCAAAACATTGGTGTCGATCACTGCGTAGTACACCATAGCTTATGCCTCGCTTTCTGCGCGCGTCTGCTGAATCTCTGCGTTGATGTCATCCAGCGTCATATCCTGCAGACCATTTCTGTGCGCTTCTTCCCGTAAGGCGAGAAAAGCGTTTAATCCATCTTCGCGAGTTACGTTCGTGCGGGGCGCTGCGATTTCAAAAGGAATCTTGCGTTCACGGACAACCGTCTTGGCAAATACCGTGATTGCCGTGGAAACCGACATACCGAAGTCGGCACACATCTGATCGAACTGCCTCTTTAGAGTTTCATCCATTCGAACGCTGAACGTTGCCTGTGCCATCATGAACACCTCCTCTTTCAGTATATCCATTTTAGCACGAATTATTGCAAATGTCAACGAAAACGCACCAGATGTGTTCGGATGCTGTGATTGTTGTTAGTAAACAAACTCCACAAAACGCAATTTCCGAAAGTATACTTACGGAAATTGCACGCAAAAATGAAAATAGGAGGCTCCTTTTTTCACAAAAGCACTGAAGTAAGGCGAAGGCATCAGCCCTCTATCGGCAAGAAACAGAATTTCCGTGCGATATAAAACTGCTTTTCTTGCCGATGCCGGCACAAAATCAGAATCGGCTGACCACGCCTACGCAGGGATGTGCGGGCTGTAGCAGCCGCCTTTTGCGGGCTTCCTCCAGTTCCGCAATGTATCGCACCGCCATAGCCAGCGCGGAATAGCGATCCTTGTGCTGATTGATGCGGGCGGTGTCGTAGAGGATCGTGCCGCCTGTGCCCGTCTTTGAGACGATGTTGCCCATCTCGATTTGCAGTGCATCGCTCTCCAGATAGATCGCCTTTTCCTGCATGGTCAGCTTGCGCTTTTTCGGCGCTTCGTCCGATTCGCTTTCTTCGTCCGTCACGCTGTCGGCGTACCGCGAACTGATCGGCAGCTCGATGGAATGCTGCTCCTATGCCACGCGCAGGCAGGACACCAGCTGCTGGTTGATCTGCGCGCTGGCCTTGACGCTGCGCAGGATGGGCACGGCGTTGTGGATGATCGTCCGCTCGTCGTCCAGCGTCCACGGCGGATACTCTTTTCCGGATTCCGGATCGATCCACGGCCGCGCGAGGAATTGCGGGAAGGCGTCGCCCAGACCGCGATGGTCGAATACGATGCGTGTCGTTCTCGGAAAGCGTGAGAATGTGCGACGAACCTCTTCGGCCAGCGCATCTAAACGCTTGCCGTGGTAGGAGCGCAGGTACACCAGCTTTTTGAGATACGCGCCGTTCTCCATGTCCGCCAGCTTGAACTGGATGCCTTCCAGGTTGCCGATGGGCTGACCGAAGGACAGGCGGGTTCTGGAATATTCCAGAGCCAGATCCAGCGCACGCTGTGCCACGCCCACTGCGGGAGCAACGCCGGTGGGACGGGTGCGGGAGAGCATCTTCATGATGGTCTTGAAGCCGCTGTTTTCCGGGCCGATCATGTTTTCTGCGGGAACACGGACTTCGTCCAGGGCGATCTCGGTGGTATTGGAGGTACGGATGCCCATCTTGTTCTCGTGCTTGCCCACGGACAGGCCGGGCATATTGCGCTCAACGATAAACAGGGAGATGCCCTTGCTGCCCTTGGAAGGGTCGGTGGAAGCAGTGACCGTGTAGATGTCAGAAATGCCGCCATTGGTGACGAAGCATTTGCTGCCGGTCAGAACGTATTCATCGCCGTCCTTGATGGCCTTGGTCTTGCAGTTGCCTGCATCGGAGCCGGACTGAGGTTCGGTGATGCACATGGACCAGAAG
>ERZ825384.1174-NODE-1174-length-31701-cov-5.033875_pt1 | contig 31701 bp, 45 predicted proteins | sample MGYA00519931_ERZ825384 | MGnify/ENA primary metagenome ERZ825384 (study PRJEB31778, sample SAMEA3449200) | human gut metagenome | biome: human gut; feature: human-associated habitat; material: faeces | place: United Kingdom | collected 2010/2012 ...
CTGGGCTGGTATCGGCTCTGCCATCATCACCATGATCCTGTACGTCTGGATGGGTGTCACCCTGATGCGCGACGGACGGAAGTACAGCTTCACCAGCGATGCTGCTGTGTGGAAGCACTACTGCGGCAAGGGCCTGGGCGTGGCAATGAACAGCTTTGGCACCTTTGTTATCTTCGGCATCTATGTCGTCATGATCGGCGGCGCAGGTGCTTCTATGGAACAGTATCTGGGCATCCCCAACCTGGCTGGCCGTCTTATCATGTCCGGCGTCTGCCTGGTGGTCGCCCTGATGGGTCTGAACCGCTTGGTCGATGTCATCGGCTTCATCGGCCCTGTTATCATCGTCTGTGCGCTGGCTATCGGTGTGGTCACGATTGCTCGTGACGCTGGCATGATCGCAACCGCGCAGCAGGTCCTTGGCTCGGTTAAGGTGACTGCTTCCTGCAACAACTGGATCCTGTCCGGTTTCCTGTATTCCGGCTTCATGGCTTTTATGATCATTCCCTTTATCGCTCAGCTGGGTCACTCGGCACAGGGTTCCCGGAAGAGCGGCATGCTGGGCGGTGCCTGCGGCGGCTTCTTCCAGGTCGTGGCCATTATCGTCATGCTGGTCGCTCAGATGTGCAATATCGAGCTGATCCACAATGCACAGGTGCCTTCTCTGGTTTTGGCTGAGAAGATCAACCCCATTCTGGCTGGTGTTTTCGTTGTCATCGTGCTGATGGGCATCTTCTCCACGGCAGTGCCTCTGCTGTGGATGCTGGGCCACAAGGCTGGTCCCGATAAGACCAAGAAGTTCAACGTCACCACCGTTATCTTGGTTGTGGCTGCTCTGATTCTCAGTGTGCTGCCCTTCACCGTGCTGGTGAACAAGGTCTATGGCCTGTCCGGTTATGTGGGTATCTTCGCTATGGCCTTTACGCTGATCAGCCAGCTTCGGATCGCATCTCAGGAGAAGAAGGGCCAGCTGCCCACAGGTGAACCTGCAAGCGAAAACGAATAATCTACTTCCCCTTATCATAATCATAATGTATGCAATACGCCCGGACGAGCCTTTTGTCCGGGCGTATTGTTTATTATCAATTGAATGCGATTCTGGATTCGTGCGGCAGCTTTACCTGCCGAAGTGATATAAATACAGATCTTCCATTTATTGTCTACTTGACAGGGGGCACATCAATGACCAAAGTATGACCAAATCCCCTTTTTCCAGAAAAAGAGAAAGCCCGGAAACCCTTGGATTTGAACTGCACCCGAGATCCAGCCAGAATCAGCCGGACGATCATCTGCCGAAATAATATAGATACAGATCCTCCATATTGGGTGCTGTTGGTACTGCGTCGGGTCGAGGGGCGCTTTTGCTGAGCAGGCGGATCACACTTTTTCCGTCTGTGTGCATGACATTGCTGCAGGTATATTGCTTTGTGAGTGCCGCTTCGTCCGCAGCTGGAACTGTAACGAGCCAAACTTGCCCGTTCAGATGCTCCAGCAACGAAGCAGGCTTTTGCATTGAGAGGACAACACCTTTCCGGAGCAGAATGATTTCGTTTGCGACTGCTTCGAGATCCGATACAATATGCGTCGACAGCAAAACGAGCTTTTGCTGGGAAAGATCACTGATGATACCGCGGAACCGGATTCGTTCTTCCGGGTCAAGCCCCGCCGTCGGCTCGTCCAGCACCAGAATTTCGGGATCTCCAAGCAGTGCCTGTGCGATTCCCACACGCTGCCGCTGTCCGCCGGAGAAACCTTTCAGCTTTTTCTGCTTTTTGTCCTCCAGACCGACCATGCGCAGAAGCTCATCCGTTTGCCGCTTGGCCTCAAATTTTGACAAGCCCTTTAATCTGGCGATATAGAGCAGAAACTGCTCCGCTGTGAAATTCGGATAAACGCCGAAATCCTGCGGCAGATAGCCGAGCTTTTTCCGGAACGCAGCACCCATGACCGCAATGTCCTGCCCATCCAGCAAGACACGTCCGGTCGATGGGGCGAGCAGATCCGTCATGATCCGCATCAGCGTCGTTTTCCCGGCTCCGTTTGGACCGAGCAAGCCATAGACGCCTGACCCGAGGGTCAGGTCGATCTGCTGCAGCGCGGCTGTATCGCCGTAGAGCTTGCTGATATGTTCGAAGGAAAGCTTCATAATTCCTTGCGCTCCTTTCTTTGATGGATGGCGACCAATAGTAACCCACCCAATAACAGCGCGTACCAGACACCCCAGATTCCGGGGGTCACACCGATTCTCCGTCCGCGCATCCATTCTGCAAAAAATCCATACCGAACAAACCAGAAGAATTCAAACTTTTTCAGCACAGCGACATTGATAAAATAGCTGAACGCAAACGGAACTCCGCAGATGCACATGGCCGCCGGCTGATTCTTCAGACTGTCACATACAAATGCTGCAAAGAGGAAAAATCCAATTGTTCCGATAAGAACGATCGCCGTGCTGCGGAACCATGCGTGATTCCAACCATCCGGTTGGGGAAGCCTGCCGGAAACGAGAATTGACAGCGCATGATTTCCGGCTGCTAACAGCACAGCACCAGCCGAAGCGGCAATGCTCCCGGCAATCAACCGGTTCCGGAACAGCGTGATTCGACCATAGGCGGTGCTGTTGATGACGGGAAAGACTCCTGTTTCACGATCCGCGGAAAACAGACGGATCAGAACGAGCAGAACCAGAAAACCGAGTGTTACGGAGCCTATCTTATTCCAGAATTCTGCGGATAAGGACCAGAACGCATCGCTGCGGGTCTGGAAATCGAAATAGGCGAGGACGACCCGAACGGATAGCCCAGCACACAAAACGAGCCAGTAGAGCGGATTCCGGAAACAGCGGATCAAATCATCTTTCATGCTTTCATTTTCCTCCTCCATATCCTCCAAAAGAGGAAAAACTCCAGAAGGATCATGCCAATCCCCAGCAGGACCGGTTTCCATACGTCCGACCATGAATATGGAAAGACCCACGAATAGCTCTCCTGCAGCAGATACCCACCGAAGCCGAACCGGTAGAGCGCGCCGAGCGGCACACGAAGGAAGTACGGCAGCTGAAACCCGACAGCGGAATACGCGAAAAACAGCAGATAGCTGCCGCCGCAGAGGAACAGACTGAGCGCCGTCCGCCGCGTCAGCGCAGCGACGATCAGAATAAACCCGGCGAAGTATAACGCGCCCAGAAGCAGAAAGCCATACTGGAGCGCACAGTACGCAAGATTGGACATCGGCGGCAGCGCCGTATCCGCAAAATACACGCATCTGGCAACAGGGGAGAGGGCACCTTCGAACCCAAACGCGCCGCCGTTTACCAGCAGACTGGCTGCGCCGACGATGAAAACAACGGCCGCGCAATAGAGGACTGTAAACGCCGTTTTCGCTCTCCATGTGTACCGGCGACCAAGCGCTGCCGTCCCGACCAGATCGTCCGTCCGGTACTCCTTTTCGCAGCAGACCAGCCGCGGCAATCCGACCGCAAGCAGAAACGCCGTCAGCGTCGCGCCATAGGAGCGGATATTCTGCTGAACAAACCACCACTTTTGCTGTGCATCATAGCGCACACTGTAATTCTGGTCCGAAATTTCCGTGTATAGCCCCAGCAGCAGATACAACCCGCCAAGGAGATACGCGACCCAGACCTCGCGGAACGCCCGGTGCTTTCTGGCTTCATCCGATATGAGCCATGTCATAAAGATTCCTCCTTCGTTGAACGTTGTGCACAAGTATGCCGTATAAAATCAGTCCGATGACCGCCAGAGCTGCGTAGGCGGCGGTGGAGCAGAGCTGCAAAAGCCGGTCAAACGGAAGCACCGTCACGAGGAAGCAGAGCGCCGCCCAGAAGACGAGCGCAAGCAGGGATAGCCCTTCCGGATTACGGAGTCTGGCAGACAGAAACAGCAGCAGCACACAGAGATAAATGCCCGGTACCGCGCCGCAGAGCGCCAGCCGCAGAAGATCCTCCCCCGCAGAAACGTGCAGCGTCACGGAAAGCAGCAGCAGCGCACCGAACATCCAGCACGAGATCACGACAGACCGCGCAGCCAGCATCTCCGGATAGGAATACGGAAGTGTAGCCTCCAATTCACGCATGTTCTGGTTACTGGCGAGCACGTACCGATGAAACAGCAGGAGCATCGGCATGGGTGCGGTACAGAAAATCGTCAGCATCGGCATGGACAAAGCCCTGACGCTGAGCAGACCGAAAATCAATGCACCCGCGAAAAGCCCAAGCAGCAGGCCCGCGTTTATTTCACCTGCGGCGATCCGCAGCAGCGTGAAGACCGGCGTCTGCCGGTCCCTCGGCTCCGGCATAGACGCTTGCAGCCGCAAAATAGTGCGGCGGATTTCCTGTTCCATTCGATCGTTCATTCGAAGTCCTCCCGCAGTTTATCTGAGAGTGTATTTCTGGCGGCACGAAGCCGTGATTTGACCGTCGGCAGCGGTGTGTTCGTCATTCGCGCGATCTCGCTTGCGGTAAATTGGTGGAAATAATGCAAGATCACTGCCTCCCGCTGTGCGGCAGGCAGCTTCTCCAGCGCGGCTTTTACGGACAGGGAGACCGCTGCCATATCTTCGAGCGAGGCAGCCGGATCGGGTCGGTCGAACATGGTGTCTTCCGCCTGAACGATTTTCTGTCGAAAGCGAAAGTAGTCCATGCACTTGTTATGCGCGATCGTAAACAGCCAGCTGTCAAATTTCCTCCACGGCGTATAGCTGCCGATGCTCTGCATCATCGCAATAAAAACATCCTGCGTTAGGTCGCAGGCATCCTGTTCGTGCCCGGTCAGTTTGAAAACATACCCGTAAATCCGCGGATACCAGCGGCGAACCAAAAGCTCCAGTGCGCCCTTATCTCCGCCCTTGATCCCGCGCACCAGTTCATGATCGCTGTATTCCACCGCCTCACCGCCTTTTCTGTCAGTATAACGAACGAGAGTACCCAAAGGGATGAAAGATACAAAAGAAATTTTATAAAATTATATCAGACCCTTGCGTGTGTTTCCAACTGCAATGTTTGATATGTTATATTTTGACGCTACTGAAAAGGTTAGGCCCCAAAAAAGAAAATGGACGCCCGCAGGCGTCCACTTAAAAGTCAGAAGCTATTCGCTGATTTCTCTTTTCTCAAAAAGCGTCCATTCGTTATCGATGAAAGCAACAAGCCCATCGGAGGTGTTTGCATAAGCAGCGCCTAGAATATCGAAGTTTGCCTGTCCGTCCTCCTCTGGCCATTGAGATAGTGGAACAGTAGATGTAATCTCTCCAATGATTGCGTCTTCGGCCACCTCACCGGGCATCTGCTTACCTGTGCTGCAATAAATCTCACCATTGTACATGATGGAGGGAACAAGAGCCTTCGGAGTGGATGGTTCTTTATGGCATCCAGATAAGGATAAAATGCTGATTAATAAAAGAATAACGGCAAATTGTCTTTTCATGCTACGCCTCCAAATCTCAAAGTCTGATTTATAAGAAAATAATACACCGCATGGCCGCCGATGTTCTGCATCATTGCGATAAATGCATCCAGCGTCAGGTCAAAAGCTCCAGTGCGCCCTTATCTTCGCCTTTGATCTCACGCACCAGTACATGATCGCTGTATTCCACCGCCTTTTCTGTCAGTATAACGAATGAGAGTACCCAAAGGGATGAAAAATGCAAAAGAAATTTTATAAAAATTATAACAGGCCCTTGCGTATGTCTCAAACTCCGCACTATTTGAGCGTTTTTATATTTTAGCGCTGGAGTGCAAAAACTGCGCCGCAGTAAACAAAGAATAGGGATTTCCGACACGCACGAATGCGGATAAAAAATATTCCGATCTTACGAAAAAATCAGTAGACTTTGCGCCCCTTCTGTGGTAGTTGTTTGTGCTACCAAAACGAAGGAGGCACAGACATGGCAAAGAAACGAGCGAACGGGGAAGGCAACATCCGAAAACGAAAGGACGGGCGCTGGGAGGGGCGATACACAGCCGGATATGACGAAAAGACCGGCAAGCGGCTGATCAAGAACGTCCTCGGCAAAACGCAGGCAGAGGTAAAAGAGAAGCTGACAAAGGCAGTCGCGGAAGCGGAAACCGTCGATGTACGACGCGCAGATGAATATACCCTCGGCACATGGCTGCAAACGTGGTATGAGCTATACGCCAAGCCGCATCTGCGGTTCTCAACTGCTGAATACTATCGACGTGGGATTGAACTGCACATCGCGCCGCGTATTGGCGATATTCCGCTCAAAAAGCTGACCGGACGCGATTTGCAAGGGTTGTACAAGGACCTACAGGAGCATGGTCGGCTTCGCGAAGCGCAGAAGGGGAAGCAACCAGGTCTTAGCGACTCGACAATTCGCGGAATCCACACGATGCTGCACAACGCGCTCGACCGGGCAGTCAAGGAACGCCTGATCGTGCGCAATCCGGCAGACGACTGCGTCCCGCCGAAAATTTCAAAGTATGAAATGAAAATCCTGCCGCCAGAGCAGATCAAGTCCTATCTGACCGCAGCCGACCAGCGTGGCGTCTTGCCAATGTTCTATCTCGAACTCATCAGCGGTCTGCGAAAAGGTGAACTGGTCGCGCTCCAATGGACAGACTTGGACATTGAGAACAAAACGATTTCCGTCAGCAAGCAGGCGGGGCGCAACAGCGCAGGCGAACCGGACATCACGCGCCCGAAAACGGAAAACTCGATCAGAAAAATCTCAATCCCGCAAGATGCCGTCGATCTGCTGGTCGCAGAACACCAGAAGCACCCCAGCAATCCTTGGATGTTCCCATCCCCGAAAACAGGCGAGATGTACCACCCGGACTCGGTGGTCAACATCCACAAGAAGATTTTGAAGGATGCAGGGCTGGAACACCTGAGATTTCACGACTTACGTCACACATTCGCAACCTTGGCGCTCCAAAACGGCGTAGACGTAAAAACGGTGTCCAGCATGCTCGGTCACTTTGATGCAGGCTTCACACTGCGCACCTACACCCACGTCACGCGGCAGATGCAGGAAAGTGCCGCCGAAAAGATGGGTAATTTCATGGCGCAGGTGATGTGAACAAGCAGCAAAAAACACAGAGCGTCGGAGAGGATACCAAGCATATCCTCTCCGACGCTCTCTGGACATTTCGCCGTGTGGGTCACGGTGTGGGTCAGGCAAATTCGCCGCCCGAAAATCCGAACAAATAAAAGAGAAAACCGGCGAAAATCTTACGATTTTCACCGGTTTCTGGAGCTAGTGGCCGGACTTGAACCGGCGACCTGCTGATTACGAATCAGCTGCTCTACCGACTGAGCCACACTAGCAAATTTCCCTTGATTTTCAAGGGGTTTTCAACTTCGACTGGCTGATTATTGCCAAGTTGGTTTGCTGATTGCCATAGTTGATTCCCCTTGGAACAAAGTAGAGTATAGCAGAAAAAATATTTGAAGTCAATACCAAAAGTGCGGAAAAATGATTACAAAATGTAACCCCTCCTAGCTTAATTGCTAAGAGGGGTTTTAAATGTTTATTTCTTCTTCAACAGGGATAACGGGTCAATTTTTCCTTCCTTGAGTGCTTTAGCAGTTACGGCTTTTTCATGCCACGAAGGAGCTTTAGCAGCCTTGGGTTTCTTTACAGGGATAAGTTCAGGATAGAACTTCTCAATGAACTCCTTCTTGATTTCAGGGTAGGTAAGCTTGCGAGTGGCTTTAACAGGTTCCTTGGTTTTATCACGCTTACGTCTGCCGCCTTCATTAACAGGTGCGTCAGACAGGGGGTATTTATCATACTCTACTTTACGCTCAGTGATTTCAATGAACCAGTCTAAGGCTACACCATCATCAATGTCGGTGCAGTAGTCATACATATACTGCATTGTAATGTCAGAAGCCTTAGTTCCATCCTTAGCAACCAGTTCAACCTTTTTAGCCTTTTCTTTTGCCATAATAACTAACTCCTTTATTAAGTTTTTGTTTATGTTGACTATTGGATTAACTTACATTACTACTATAACTCCAATAGATAGATAAGTCAAGGATTATTTATTTTTTTTAAAAAATATATTATAATATATATACAAAGTTAAGAAATAAAAAAATAAATTTGAAGGAGATTATTATTTATGTCTAAGTATTATGTTGAGAAATATGTTAAAATTCCTGTTCTGGTTGAGGTTGATGCAGACGATGAGTTTGGTGCACTTAATAATATTGCTTATGGAGATTATGATAGTTTTGAATATACTGATGATGCTTATGATTGGGTAATTGATGGTATCATTGGTAAAGAAAGCATTGATGCAAACTATACTATTATTTATGATAAAAAATATAAGGTAGTAAGACGTATGACTAATGAAGTTGCTGCCAGTTATATTAATTAATCCAACAGCAAGAAGAAATTTTGGTTAAAATTTGAAAATTGAAAAAATATATTTTATAATATATATAGCAAGATAAGGATAGCGAACCGTATTAAAATATACAAAGTATTATTCTCACGATACTTAGAGTTTGCCGTGAACCCTTAAAATGCTATTATGCTGTATTTAGTGTTAGTGTTAATTAATTATCAATAGGGTGTGGCGGGTTAAGGTTCCTTTTTATCAAAATAAATAATTTAAATAAATTTGGTTTTTATTCCTACCCTTAACCCGCCTTAGTCTTATGATGTGTTCATTAAAAATTCACAAATTCGGCAGGACAACAGTAATAAATACTATAATAGTATTTTTTATATATAGATGTAAGATAGAAGAAATTTAAAAGCATTAGGTTATTCTTCTTACGAATACGAGTTTTAAATAAGGTATTAACCACTATTTGCTTTTTCACTCCTTAAAAAATTTAGTTAAAAAGTTGGTAGGTTTCAGCCGCCTACCAGCTTTTTTATTGAGGAGCGTGTCATTACAAATTAGGACAAAATTGAAAAAGAAACAAATTTTAATAATTACAATATTATGATGGAGGTAATATAATGTCTGATTTAAATAATAAGACTGCGAAAGTTGAAATTAGATTAACAGAAGCAGAAAAAGAAACGTTAAAAAAATATGCCGCAAAAAAACATATAACTATGAGTGAACTTATTAGATGGTTATGTGAAGACATTTTCAAAAATAATGATGAAGACTAAAATGGCTACAATAGCAAACCAAAAGCCAAACTAAATAAAAACGCCAAAAGTTGATACGACATATATTATTTATAAGTATCAACTTTTGGATAAAAGTCCTAACTGGATAAAAATAATATACTAAATTATAAAGGTGGATAAAACACCAAAAGGAGTAAATAAGAATGGAGAAAGTAATTTATACAAGATGGTTAGCAATCAAATTAATTAAAGCTGGATTTCCAGTAGTAAGAGTAGAATAGAATCCTGACAAACCATAGTTTGATTGTTGGATATTTGCCGAAACGCCTGAATTTAAAAAAGCGTTTGCGAATATGGCAAATTAGAAACGATAAGGAGATATGACAAATGACAGATAAATTTTTAAAACTGAATAAGGATTTATATAAGCTAAAGTTAGATGCCGATTAGCAATATATTCTTGCTTATATAATGGAGTTCGATAGAAACAAACAACAGTGCTATATGTCTGATGAATCGTTTGCTACGTGCCTTAATACAAGCACAAAAACGGTATCAAGAAAGATTAAAATATTAACTGATAAGGGATATATAACAAAAGAGACAACAAACACATAGAACGGCAAACTAAGGTATTTAAAGCCTGTTTTGAATAAAATTGAGAATGATATAAAGGATTATGAAAGTTCGCAAGGGACAAAATGTCCTTTGGAAATAAATGAAGAAATCCGCAAGGGACAAAATGTCTGTTGCGGAAAGGACAATTTGTCTACCCGCAAGGGACAAAATGACTTAATAAAAGATAACTTAAAAGATAATAGAAAAGATAATATTAGTGAGCCGTTTGGCAAGCCAAACGACTCACAAGGGTGTTTAACCAATGGCAGTAATGAGAACACCCCCAAAAATGGGGGTGTTCTGGAAGAACCAGAAGTAGAAAGAGATGGAAGTAAAGAAGACAAGGCAATAATAATTAATAGAGAAAAATTGTGTATTCTTGTAGATAATTAGAATTACAAACAGTTAGGAAATAACTTATATAAAATTGCCAACAAGTATTATACTGTAGTAGATTAAATGGTATTATCAAAATGAATATAGCAGATGGGACAGTAATGATTAATTTCATTACTGTCTTTTTTATAACCATAAGAAGGAGTGATTAATATGAATGGTTTCCAATAGCAAAAAAGTAAAGGAAAACAAGCAGAACAAATAGTAAAGAAGCATTTACAATCAAGAGGAATAGAAGTTGTAGATGTTGCCGAAGTGCCTGATTACCAAAAAATTGATATAGATTTCTTGATAAAGAAAAATGGCAAAACCGCAGGCTTAGAAGTTAAGGCAGATTACCGCATAAATAAAACAGGTAATTTCTTTTTTGAAGCAGGAGCGTAGCGTGGCGATTATGTAAGTGCAGGATGGTTATTCAAGTGTAAGGCTGATTATGTATGTATTTATGATATGGTAAAACGGCACGGCTACATATTAGACTTTCCTCTTACTTGTTCTCTTTTGGAGGAACACGGGGAAGTAAAAATTTTCAACGATAATTTAGATAATAAGGTATCTAAGGCATATGTATTTAGAACTGATTTAGCACGAAAATATAGCTGCATTAAACATGAATGGCAAGATTGATTTATTTAGTTTGGCTTTTGGAGCCGAAAAAAATAATTCTCTTACAAATACTCATACAATTAAAAATTTGCTCTATAGAGCTAACAAGAATTATAGTTATGGAGGTAAAAATAATGAGCGAAGAATTTATTTTATTGATATATAATTTGGCAATGATTGATTAGGCATTAGAAAAATTTGAATAGGAGGATGCACAATGATATTAGGTATGATTACAGGTGTGATTATCTTCACTCTTGGAATGTTAATTGGTGCAATGTCCTATAAGATAGGAAGTGAAAGATGATGCCAGCACCACATAATGATGAATTAACCCCAAAAGAAAGAGCATTCTGTGAAGCCTATGTAGAATGCTATGATATTAAAAAGGCGTATTTAAAAGCATATAATACTTCAAACCTTGATACTGCAAGAAGCAATGGAAGCCAAGTGTTAAAAAGGCAGCGTGTAAAGGACTATATAGCATAGCTCCAAAAGGAAGCATTTGAACGTGCAATGATAACCCCTGAACGCATAGCAAATAAACTTGCTGATATTGCATTTGCTGAAAAAGGCGATAAGGAATATGATGCAAAAGCACAGTTGAAAGCACTTGATTTATTACAAAAACAAATGTCTTTACAAAATCAAAATATTAATGCAAATGTAGAGACAGTAATAAAAATTAATATAGAGGAGTAATTAAGATGGATTTACTAAAAGAGAAATTAGCAAAATTAGTTGATGTTAAAAGCATAGTTAGCCTTATTATGGTTATCTGCTTCGCGGTGCTTGCCTTAACAGGCGTGATTGTGGCAAGCGATTTCATTAATATGTTCTCTATAATTATCGTGTTCTATTTTACACGCGAAAACAACATTGAAAAGAAGAATAATTAGCAGTAATGCCGCAAATAGAACTTAATATAAAGAAAAGCCTGTTTTCGCCTACTCTGTTCCCTCTGCTATTGGATTACTCCAATAGGTTTGAAGTATATAAGGGAAGTGCTGGTAGCGGCAAGAGCTATTTCATTACATAGAAGATTATAGTTAGATGTATTAATGAGAAAATAAAAGTGTTGGTATGCCGCCGCTATGGAACGACAATCCGCAATACCTGTTTTGCTCTTTTTAAGGAAGTGTTGACGAAGTGGAAGCTAATTCCTTTTGTGAAGATTAGAGAAACAGACTTCAATATTAAGTTCCATAACGGCAGCGAGATAATTTTTATGGGATTGGATGAAGAAACAAAACTATTATCCTTAACCAATATCGGCACTATCTTTATTGAAGAAGTTTATGAAGTGCCTAAAAGCATAGTAGAACAGTTAAACTTGCGTATGCGTGGGACAAACCCGAACCAGCAAATAATAATGGCGTTTAACCCTATATCTAAAAATCATTGGTTGTATGATTTCTGCGAAGTAAACCCGCCGCAGTCATTCTATTTCTCATAGACTACTTACAAAGATAACCGATTTTTAAGTAAAGAATATGTTTCTACACTAGAAGAACTGTATGTACGCAATCCGGCAAAGGCTCGTATTTATTGTGATGGCGATTGGGGAATTAACGTTGATAATCTTGTATTCCATAATTGGCGTGTTGAAGAATTTGATGTTCTTACATTGGTTGCTTCTGGATTGGAACATAGAGCAGGTGCGGATTTTGGCTATGTAGACCCGACAACAGTAATTGATAGTCTATATGATGCAGAGAACAAACGCATTTATGTATTTAATGAGTTCTACAAGCGTGGTTGTTAGCTTGATGAAGTGGCGGCGGCAATGAATCAGATGGATTTACATAAGGTTAAAATCTTTATGGATTCCGCAGAACCGCGTAGCATAGACTTCTTCCGCAGACAAGGTTTTAACGCTGTTCCTTGTATTAAAGGTTAGAATAGTGTAAAGGCACGTATTAGCTTCTTACAAAACCAAGAGATTATTATAAGCCCCGCCTGTCAAAACCTGATAACAGAACTTGAAAATTTCTCTTATCTATTGGATAAGAAAACAGAGTAGCTAACCGAAGATACTACACATGAATTTTCACACGCTATTGACGGTTTAGGCTATGCTTATAGTGATATATATACCAAAAGCAAGCTAAAGTCATTTGATAAGGCTTTACTTGGATTATGAAGGAGGTAATTTAATTGTTTATAATAGATAAACAAGCAGATTTAACAGAACGTTATATAGCTGATACTATTTAGCAATTTGAACTTAAAGAAAAGCCAAAGCTAAATAAGTATTGGAAGTATTACAAAGGCAATCAAGAAATTATGAATAAAATAGCTACAGATGTTGGTAAGCCGTGCAACCGCATTGTTACTAATTATTGTTTCAACATTGTATAGAATTATTTAGGATATTTGACAGGTATTGATATTACATATAGTTCACCTAATGATTTTGATGCTATCCAAGATGTATTAAACTACAATGACGTTAGAACAGAAGATAATGAATATTTACGCAATGCTTTAATATTTGGTAGAGCATTTGAAATTAACTATGTAGATGAAGATGCTATTCAAAGATTTAAGGTTTTAGATAGCCGTGAATGTATTCCTATCTATTCTAATGATTTGAATAATGATTTGCTTTATGTAATTCGTTATTATGTAGCAGATACAGTTAATAATGATTAGGATGAATATTATATTGAAGTATATGGTAATGACTTCATCCGCAAATACAAAAGCAGCAATGCCTTTGCTACTCTTTCTCTATTGGAAGAAAAGCCTAATATATATAATCAAGTTCCAATTACAGTGTTTAGCTTGAATACTGATGAAGAAAGCATTTTTGATAAGGTAATGACATTACAAGATGCTTATAACAAGCTGTTATCAAGTGAAGTTGATGATTTTGAATCCTTCTGTGATGCTTATTTAGTGCTTAAAGGCTGTTAGGCTGATGCTGATGATTTAGTTGCTATGAAACAAAATCGTGTGCTGCTGATGGATACAGATGCAGAAGCCAGCTATTTAACCAAGAGTGTAAGCGATACATAGATTGAAAATATGTTAAAGAATATCAATGATACAATTCATAAGATTTCTAATTCACCTGATTTTACAGATGAAACATTAATGAGTTAGTCAGGCATTGCTATTAAGTATAAGCTGATTGGTTTTGAAAACGTTGCTTCTAATATTGCAGCTAATATGACGAAGGCACTGTAGAAGCGTATTGAACTTATATGTGCTGTTCTTAGACTTACAAATGGTGATAATACTTGGCGTGATGTATAGATTGTATTTACTAGAAATTTACCACAAAATATCACAGATACCGCACAAGTTATCAATCAATTAAGAGGAATTGTAAGCGACAAAACACTTTTATCTTTACTTCCATTTATCAAAGATGTTGACGCAGAATATGAACTTATCCAATAGCAAAAAGAAATGAATATGGATATGTATGGATTTAATAATGCTTCTACTAATGAATAGGATGATGCTGAATGAATTACTGGCAAAAACGGCAATTAGAACAGCGTGATTTACTATACGATAAGACATTAGCAGAATATGAAGCAGAATTAAAAAAGCAATACCAACAGGCACTAAAAGCAGTCAGCCGTGATATTGAATAGCTATATGATGAAATTATTATTGCTTCTGGAAACGATACCTTATTAGCAAGTGATTTATACAAGTATAACCGCTATTTTAGCCTGATGAAAAGCCTTAATAAACAGCTTAAAGAGCTTGGTGGTGAGGAAATAGTAATTACAAAATAGAAGCTGCTTGATATGTATGCTATTACTTCTTCCTCTGTTGGAAAGTCTATAGGGTTTAGCGGAGAGTTCAACCAAAAGGCAGCAAAAGAAGTAATTAACAGCATATGGTGTGCAGACGGCAAACACTGGAGTAGCCGCAGATGGTAGAATAAAGCACAATTACAAGTGGCACTAGAAAAAGGCTTAGTTGACTGTGTAAGCCGTGGTGTAAGCAAAGATGAATTGGTAAAGACATTGATGGAAACATTCAATGTAGGTTATAGAAAAGCCGATAGAATAGCACGAACAGAATTAAGCTATGTATAGAATAAGGCGGCAATGAACAAATATGAAGAAGCTGGATTAGATGAATATGAAATCCTATCTGCACACGATGAAAGAACTTGTCCTATCTGTAGCAAAATGAACGGCAAGCGTTTTAAATTATCAGAAGCAGAAGCAGGAGTTAATTACCCGCCGCTTCATTCTAATTGCCGTTGTGCTGTTTTAGGCGTAATTAAATAAAGGAGGTAATGTAATGTTTTAGATAAATAAGAAAACAAATAAGATATTACTTACAAAAGGAGATAATGCTTCTTTTAAAGTGAATATCATAGAAGCAAATGGTTAGATAAGACAGTTGTTTGACGATGATACTATTACATTAACCGTAAGAAAAACCGCAGACAGCGATATAGCATTTACTAAAACCGCCGAAAATGGAGTTATAAATATAGTTCCAACAGATACTAAATCTCTTACTGCTGGAACATATGTGTATGATATTTAGCTTACTACTTTTGGCGGTAATATCTATACTATAATTCCTATCTCTTACTTTGAAATTGAATAGGAGGTAACACAATGATTGATTTATATGGTGTTCTCCAAGAGCAAGAAACAATCAATGGCGAATTGGGATTAGGCGTTGACTATTACAAAGGCGAAAAAGGAGATACACCTATTAAGGGTGTTGATTACTTAACGCCTGATGATGTAAAGGAAATCAGCGACAAAGTATTAGAGAAAGTAGAAGCTGGAACTAAAGGTGAAGATGGGAAGAGTGCTTACCAGATTGCACTTGATGAAGGTTTTGAAGGTTCTGAAACAGAGTGGTTAGCCAGCCTTAAAGGTGCTGATGGTAGAAACGGTATTGATGGTATAAACGGCACGAATGGTAAAGATGGCACAAACGGCATTAATGGTAAAACGCCTGTAAAGGGTGTAGATTACTTTACACAAGCCGAAATCCAATAGATAGAGAATAACGCAGCCGCAAAGGTTGACTTATCAGATTATACCAAGAGTGCAGACTTATCTTCTGTTGCTACTTCTGGAAGCTACAATGATTTAAAGGATAAACCTAGCATTCCTGCCGCTTATGAACTGCCTGTTGCGTCTGCTACGGCGTTAGGTGGTGTGAAAGTAGGTAGTGGCTTATCTATTACAGACGGCGTTCTTTCGGCAACAGGCGGCGGCACAGCGGATAGTGTAGATTGGAGTAAGATATAGAATAAACCTAACTTCGCAAATGTGGCTACAAGCGGCGATTATAACGACTTATCTAATAAGCCTACTATTCCAAGTGTAGAGGGGTTAGCCAGTGAAGCATATGTAAATGAAAAAGTGGCTGCTATCGTCATTCCAGAAGTCCCAACAAAGGTTAGTGAATTGGAAAATGATAAAGGTTATTTGACTGAACATTAGAGTTTAGAAGGATATGCGAAAACCGCAGACTTGGCACAGGTAGCAAAGACTGGTTCTTATAATGACTTAATTGATAAGCCTACTATTCCTTCTACTACTGGATTAGCAACAGAAACTTATGTTGATGATAAGATTGCCGAAATTGATATTCCAACAGTGCCAACTAAAGTTTCTGCGTTTACCAATGACGCAGGATATTTAACCGAACATCAATCATTAATTGAATACGCAAAGAAAACCGATATTCCCGCACCTTACACACTTCCTACTGCTTCTACTTCTACTCTTGGCGGCGTTAAAGTAGATGGTAATACAATTACTATTGCCGATGGAGTAATAAGTGCTAAAGGCGGTTCAGGCAGCACAGAACTAGACGCATATATTAAGGATGCTTCTGTAAATGGCAATACATTAACTCTTACAAAGAAGGATGATACAGAGGTTGTATTTACTCCTTCTGGCGGTTCTGGCGGCGATGGTAGTAGTTATACATTGCCTGTTGCAGATATGAATACTTTGGGTGGTATTAAGGTGCGACCTGAACCGATTAAGAACGAATAGATTAATAAAATTGGCACGCCTTTAATATATAACGAAGATGTATTGACAACAGCGTATATTCCCAAGGCTACTGTTAACTATCCGGGTGTAGTTTAGTTACCATCATCCAACACTGGGTTATATACAAATACCGTAGGCGATTTAGATATAAAAGAAGCCACTACGACTAATTTAGGAACGGTTGCTTTTGATGGAATTACAATTAAACAAAATAATAATAAAGTCAAGCAGTTATATGCCGCTACTGCCACTGCTTCTTCTCTTGGTGTTGTAAAACCAGATGGAACAACGACAACAGTTGATAGTTAGGGTAATTTAAGTATGATTGGCAAACCCGCAGTAACTAAAACATTGATAACAGGACGAGCACCGGATTGGGTGGTTGATTGGGTAGCTAATCCTGATAAGTATATTGTTATAGTTAATAACTGTGTAGTTTTTAAGACGGAGAAAAGTGGCACTAATTTCTGGTATTATTGGATTGATAATGATAGGATTGAACACTATTATATTACATTTACCGATACTACATTTACAACTCCTAACTCTTCATAGCCGAGTTATAGTATGGCAGAGACACAATTAATAACCGCTGATAACTGGTAGAATTATATTACAGTTAGTGGCGGAAGTGATTGGCAATATACAAACAATTAGTATGCTAGTGATTTATATAATGTCAAGGAAATGGTTATCTCTGTTCAAGATAGTAATGGGAATAACCAAATGGGTTATTTCAATTTTGGAGAGAGTAATTTAGGTAGTGGCTATCAAGGCTAGGCCTTCTATTTTGACTATAATACTTCTTCTCCTTGTATTTAGTATGATGGTATTTATATAAATTTAACTAATTACAGTAATCTTAATTTTATTGCATATAAGACTTAATAGGAGGTAATAAAATGATTAAAGTTAATTACAATCAAGAAACAGGAAAAGTTATCTCCTTTGGCAAAGATACACAACCATATATTGAGATAACAGAGCAGGAGCGTAAGTAGCCGTTGCCTGACAAGTATTCTTATTATGCTGTTGTAGATGGTAAATTTACCATTAAACGCAGAACACCAACAGTAGAGGAAATTAAAGTAGATGAAACAGCAAAGATAAATAGACAAATCTTTGAATTAAAGCAGAAACTTACTCAAACTGATTATAAAGCAATTAAATATAGTGAAGGTTTGCTTACTGATGAAGAATATGCCGAAGTAAAGGCACAACGGCAGGAATGGCGTGCTGGAATCAATAAATTAGAAGAAAAACTTCAATAAGGTATTGACACTGTAATTACAATTTGCTATAATAGGATTGTAATTAAGGAGGTTGCTTATATGCCTACAATCTGTATTTTCCGTGGTATCAAAATCTATATGAACTGGCGAGAACACCAACCGCCGCATTTTCACGCAAAGTATGGTTCTGATGAAGTTGCTATTTCAATTAATGACATTGAAGTGCTTGAAGGCAGCTTACCGAACAAGCAGTTAAAGATGTTATTAGGCTGGACAGCACTTCACCAAGAAGAACTGTTAGAGAACTGGCAGTTAGCCGAACAGAAGCAAGATTTGTTCCCGATTGAACCGTTGAAATAAACGGTTCAATCTTGCTATGCTTAAAGGGGGTATAGTAATGTTAGAACCAAGAGTAGCAGAATACTTTAAGAACGGCAGGAAACGTCTTGTAAGCGTAAAAGCGAATGATGATTATACTTTGCTATTGGAGTATAACAACGGCGAAAAACGCTTGTATGACGTTAAACCGCTTGACGGTGTGTTTGCTTGCTTAAAGCCAATGGAAGTATTTAAGCGTGTCTATATTGATGATTGCGGCTGTGTAGCTTGGGATAAAAACCCCAATATAGATAGTAATGTTGTATGGGATAACAAAATAGATTTGTGTCCTGATAGTTGCTATCTGGATAGTAAAGAGGTTGTGTAATGGCTACAAAGACTGCGGTATTTCAAATTCGGCTTACAGAAGAAGAAAAGCGAATGATACAAGAAAAGGCAGAAAGCCTAGGCTTGTCAATGGGTAGATACTTAGTTATGCTGGCGATTCAAGATAAGCAAAATAAGCAACCAAAAGAAGAATAAAAATTTTTCAAAGACAGGACAGAGTAGTTAAAATACTCTGTTCTGTTTTTTATATCTATGTGAAGGGTGGCTGAAAAGCCAAACTTAATTTATATAATTTATGAAAAGGGATTGCGGCAACCGCAATAACTTAGGAGGTTAATTATTATGGATGGAAATTTAAACAATCAGAACACAGGCGTAGATACTACTACTGATACTTCTACTACTGGAACTGAAACAAAGACTTATACGCAAGAAGAAGTTGACAAGATGCTTCAATCAGAAGTAGATAGACGTATTACTTCGGCATTAAAGAAACAGGCAAAAAACAATGAAGCCAAGATTAAGGAAGCACAAAAACTTGCGTAGATGAATGAATCTGAAAAATTTCAATATGAGTTAGAGCAGCGTGAAAAGGCAATAGCTGAAAAAGAAAAGGCACTTGCTCTAGCAGAAAATAAAAATACCGCTAGTCAGATACTAGCAGATAAGGGATTATCATTAAGTTTAGTTGATTTTGTAATTGCGGAAGATGCTGAAACGATGAACTCTAACATTCGCCTTTTGGAAAAGGCATTTAAAGATAGTGTAAAGAGAGAGGTTGAAAAGCGTTTAGGTAGTTCCGCACCAAAGAAGAACCTGCCGCCTGATGAAGCAATCACGAAGGAGCAGGCTAAGAAAATGAGTATCATTGAAAGATAGAACTTGCTTAATAACAATCCTGAATTATTCGCACAACTATTTAAATAATAAAGGAGATTATTACAATGGCAAACACAGTATATAATAATTTTGTTGTAGAAAGCGTAGCTAAGGATTTACTTACTACTGCTCTTAATACTCGTTCTTTAATGACGATTGATAATGAACTAGCTGAAAGTGCTGGTATGAAGAAAACCGTTAATACTTACACCTACACTGGTGAAGCAGAAGAATTAGCTAACGGCGTTGGCAATACTGCCGCTAAACGTGGTAGCATTTCTTACACTGGCAAGGATTACACTGTTAAACTCTGCCAACAGGCTTATGATTACACTGATGAAGAAGCTATGAAAGACCCATATATCGTTGATGGTATGATGAAGGGTGCCGTTCAGGTTATGACGAACAAAATGACTTCTGATTTCATTTCTGCTATTACTGGCTCTGACGTTACTCTTGGCGTTACCTTCGCAAAGGGTGGAGCACTCAACTATGATACTATCGTTGATGCTATCAGCACTCTTAACCTTGAAGATGAAAGCCAGCTATTCATTCTTATCCCTAACAAGTGGAAAGCTGCTTTACGCAAGGATGAAGATTACAAGTCTGCTATGATGGGACAGGTTATCTATAATGGCTAGGTTGGCACTATCTGCGGTATTCCTGTTATCGCTACCAAGGCTTTAACCGATAAGGCTTTTGTTATGACTAAGGAAGCTGTTAAACTATTTGTTAAGAAAGACGTTGAAGTTGAACCAGATAGAAACCCTGATACCCGTAAGAACAGCGTTTATCTTCGTGCCACTTACCTTGTCGCTCTTGCTGATGCTACCAAGATTGCCAGCATTACAGAAGCAAAGGCGTAATTAAACCAATAGGAGGTTAGCAAATATGTTAGAGAAAGTAAAACTATTATTAGGGATTACAGATAACTCCAAAAATGATTTGCTAACTTTTCTTATCGAACAAGCCATAGAAGAAGTAATGGCATATACGCATTTAGATTGCGTTGATGAACTTAATACCACAATCGTTAAGATTGTTGTATATAATTATAATCGCCTTGGCACAGAGGGGTTAGGTAGTGAAGGATATAGCGGTGTTAGTTTCAACTATACCGAAGATTACCCTGCTCCCATTGTTCGTGCGTTGAAAGCCAAAAGGAAGTTAATTATCCTATGACGTTCAACCGCGAATTAAAATCAGTTTCAGTAATTTCCTTCACTACTGGAACTGATGCCTACGGCTAGAAACGCACATTAGGAAGCACCAATAGAACAGTTGAAATGTATGTAAAGGTATATTCACAATCTAATGTTAGTGATATTCGCTATAATGAAGTAACGAATATCGGCTTAACAAAAGATGCTTCAATTACAGATGAAAACCAGATTGTTATAGATGGTGTTACTTACAATGTGCTTTATGTTATTCCTTCTGGAAGATTACACTAGATTCTTATGAAGAAGGTGTAATAATGGCTTAGATAGAAAACTTAGATAAATTATTAAAGAAATTAGAAAAGCTGGATAATATCAATTTAGATGAAGTTCTTAATAAGGCTTGTATCTTAGTTGAAAACGATGCTAAATAGAAGTGTCCTGTTGATAAGGGTTAGTTGAGAAACTCTATTACACACGAAGTAGAGGGAACAGAAGCCGTTGTAGGCACTAACACTGAATACGCACCTTATGTTGAAATAGGCACAGGCATTTTTTCAAGTGAAGGAACAGGCAGGCAAGATAAATGGAGCTATCAAGATGCCGAAGGACATTGGCATAGCACAGTAGGCTAGAAGCCGCAGCCATTTTTAAATCCGGCATTAGATGAAAACCGCAAAGAGATTATCCAGTTGTTTAGAGAAGAATTGAAGAAGGGAGTTCAAAATTTATGATTGATTATAAACCAACCTTAAAACAAGAGTTAGAAAAAGTTGGCTTACCTGTCTATTATGAATTATTTGTAGATAGTTCTACTGAAACTCCTTGTATTACATTTATTGAAAATAACAATGCAGCAGAATCCGAAGGAGATAATTTGTTTTATAGCCGATTATCATACAATATTAAATTATGGGGTAATAGTCTTGCTGCATTGATGCCTAAAGCCGTTGCGATTGATGATGTAATGAGAAAGTAGGGGTTCAAGAGAACTTCTATTAATGAGTTGTCTGTTGGAATATCTCAATTAGAAATCATTATGAGATATGAAGCAATGGGTTATGAAAAAATATAATAAAGGAGATTTTTGAATATGGCACAAGGATTACTTTCAAAGGGTATTAAGTTTGAATATAGTACTAATGGCACTGCTTATACCGAAGTTAGCAACTTATAGGAAATTCCTTCTCTTGGCGGCACTCCTGAAAAAGTTGATGTGACTTGCCTTGCAGACGCGAATAAGAAATATATTAATGGTTTAGTTGATTATGGTGATTTGGCGTTTAAGTTCCTTTACGATAATAGCACTGAAACTTCTAATTACCGTGTGTTAAAAGGTTTGACTGGCATTAATCACTTTAAGATTACATTCCCTGATAACACTACTTTTGGATTTACTGGCGAAGTTAGCTGTTCTTTAGATGCTGCTTCTGTGAACGCTGCTCTTACCTTTACGGCAAACATCGCTCTTAATAGTGAAATCGAAGTCACTAATCCATCTTGAATTTAAAGGGGATGTTTAAAACATCCCCTATTTTTTATTATAAAGGAGATTATAATTATGTTATATACTGTTCTTAATGTTGGTGATAAAGAATATAAATGCCGTTTAACGGCAAAGGCTTGTGTAGACTTGGAACGCAAAATGGGTTAGAACCCACTTAATGTTTTTACTGAAATTCAGAAGTCTAATGAACTTCCAAAAGTAGAAGATATTATTATGATACTTCACGCAAGCCTGCAAGCATTAGAGCATAATATTTCACTTGATGATACTTATGCTATTTATGATGAATTTGTCGATGAAGGTAATACTTTGATTGAACTTATTCCTATTATTGTTGAAATTTACAAAGTAAGCGGTTTCTTCAAAGAGATTGATAACTCAAAAAACGCTCAACAGGCGAAGTAAGTAATTCTACTTCGCCTTTAACTTTTATGGAACTATTTAATACATTATACGAAGCGGCACTTAAATGCGATATTAACATCTTTGACTTTTGGAATTATACATATGGCGAAATTGTTGATTTAATCAACACATATAGAGAAAACCAAGAGTAGAATATGAAAGAAAGATTACACGATAATTATTAGATAGCACTATTAACTTCAATCTTTACGAATAGAGCGAATAACGGAAAACAACCGCCTACTTTATAGGAATTATATCCAGATGTATTTGAAGAAGAACTTCCAAAAGATACAATAGATAATAGTTGGATATATTATAAAGAATAGATGCTTGATTATGCGGAAAAGCATAATCAGAAGGAGGTTTAACAGCCAATGACATTAGAAGAATTGGTAGTAAAGATAACAGGCGAAACTTCCGGTTTAAAAAATGCTATGAGTTCTGCGGTTTCAGCCGTAGGTAAATTTAGTGCCGCTGCCGTAGCCGCAGGAGCAACCGCCGCAGCCGCTATAACGAAATCAGCCGTTGAAAGTTATGCCGACTATGAACAACTTGTAGGCGGTGTAGAAACGCTATTTAAAGATAGTGCGGGAATTGTTTAGGAATATGCGGCTAACGCCTTTTAGACTGCTGGATTATCGGCTAATGATTATATGGAAACAGTCACAGGGTTCTCCGCAAGTTTGTTATAGAGCGTTGGCGGCGATACAGAAGAAGCAGCACGAATAGCAGATATGGCTATAACTGATATGGCTGATAATGCTAATAAGATGGGAACATCTATGGAAAGCATACAAAACGCCTATCAGGGTTTCGCAAAACAAAATTATACAATGTTGGATAACCTAAAATTAGGCTATGGCGGCACGAAAGAAGAAATGAAGCGTCTGCTTGAAGATGCTGAAAAATTAAGTGGTATTCACTATGACATTTCTAATCTTAATGACGTATATTCAGCTATTCACGTTATCCAAGAGGAATTAGACATAACAGGCACGACAGCCAAAGAAGCAAGCACAACTATTCAAGGTAGTGCCGCAGCAATGAAAGCAGCGTGGCAGAATATGCTTGTTGGCATTGCCGATGAAAACGCAGACTTTGATACATTGATTAATAATCTTGTTGAGAGTGTTTCTACTTTTGGAGAAAACATTTTACCAAGAATAGAGATTGCTTTAAAAGGTGTCGGCAAACTGATAAGCGGTTTAGCACCAGTAATTGTAGAAGCGTTGCCGAACCTATTAAATACAATCCTTCCAGAGTTCATAAACGCTGTAATGAGTATTGTAGATAGTATTATTGCGGTTCTGCCTGAACTGTTGCCTACATTAATTGATGCCGCAGTCGATATTTTAATGTAGTTGATTGAAGCATTGGCTGAAAATCTTCCAACAATCATTGAAGCGATTCTTGAAGGATTAAATCAAATTATTGAAGGTATAACAGAGAACTTGCCAACACTAATAGAAGCAGTAGTGTCTTGTTTCAATTAGATAATTGAAGTGGTGGCATAGAACCTTCCAACAATTACACAATCTATTGTTGATGGGTTAATTACAATGGTTCAAGCAATCATAGATAATTTACCGCAGTTTTTACAGGCGTTCTTAACACTTGTGTTATCATTCAATGAAGCATTGATTTAGGCACTTCCGCAAATAATCGAAGCATTACCGCAACTAATAGAGGGAATTATTAACTTCATCATTGAAGCAATTCCAATGCTAATTGATGCTTATATTCAATTAATGACAGCATTAATAGAAGCATTGCCTGATATTATTGAAGCAATTAGTGAAGCACTTCCAGAACTGATTGATGGTATTATAGACGGAATACTAACACTACTTCCGAAAATTATTGAATGTGGTATATAGTTATTTATTGCTTTAATTCAAAATATCGGGGATATTATTGCCGGAATAGCAAAAGCACTTCCAGACTTGATTAATGGCATTGTTCAAGCAATCTTAGAGCATTTACCAGAAATTATTGAATGTGGTGTAAAGCTATTTGTCGCTTTGGTTGAAAACTTACCTAAAATTTTAATTGAGATATTAAAAGCTGTTGCTGAAATCCTTAGTTCTATATTGGGAGCAATCAATGATGGCTTTGAAAATATGGCAGAAGCAGGTTTAAATCTGGTTAAAGGTTTGTGGCAAGGCATTAAAGACGCCGCAGGATGGCTTAAAGATAAAATCAGCGGTTGGGTAGATGATGTAATGAGTGCTATCAAGGGTTTCTTTGGTATTGCTTCACCTTCAAAATTAACCGCCGAAGATGGTAAATACTTAGCAATGGGTTTAGGTAAAGGCATTACCGATAACATCAAATATGCTACTGATGCAGTTAAAGATATGGGAACGGCTGTTGAAGCTGCCTTTAATCCTAATCTTGAAGTTCCAAAAGTAGAAAGTGATATGGGGTTAAGCAATGTAAGATTGCGTGCTTCAATTACGCCTACATTAACTGATGCTACTGGATTAGAAATTGATAGCCAAAACAAATTGGAAACCGCCTTTAGAAACGGCAATTCTGATATTATTTCTACGCTTATTCAGACAACACAGCAATTAATTCAGGCAATCGAAGATAAAGACACTTCTTTGTCTATTGGTGATGATGTGATTGCTAATGCCGCCGCAAGAGGCAATAATGAATATAGACGTAGAACAGGCAAACCATTATTAGTATAACAGGAGGGGTATTTATTACCCCTCTTATTTCAAGGAGGTGCGACAATGGCACTAACAAAAGGTAAAATTAAAATTGGTAATACTGAATATGACGTAAAAAGTTGTAAAGTAAGCATTGCGGGATTAGAAGCCGATGATAGCGGCATGACAGATGATGGTGTTTATCATTACAACTATGTATATAATAGAAAAAGAACAATTACTATTACACTTCCAACAACAACGCAGGAGGTTGTAGCAGCCGTTTTAAACGCCGTTGCTGGTAAAACCTATAATCTAACCTATTATGACCCGATAGCAGGAGAAAAGACGATATAGGCACATACCAAAAGCACAAACAGCACCTTGTTTAATGGCGTTCTGCTTAATGGCTTGTGGAGTGGTGTTAGTTTCAAAGCAGAAGAAATAGGCGGTGAAACGGCTTGAAAAACAAATTAATTAGCAACACCCTTAATCTTACTCTATTGGATGCTAACTGATATGGTGGTGTCACATTCCAATAGGAAATCAATAATGAAAATGATTTTGTGTATGGCGTTGTTGCTTCTGCTTCAATTAAATTCACTATAGATAATGCGAATGGCGAAGCCGAAACTTATATTGATTAGGCGTTTGATTGGTATTGCTAGATGAGCGGTGAAGCCGATTATGCTTACAAAGGCACATACTATATCAAAGATATTTCAAAGAGAGGTAATAAGGCAACCTTAACCGCCTATGATTGTATTTCACTATTGGATGAAGTAGCCGATGCTTGGGTATCTACTCTTTCTTATCCTATTACTTTAACAAGAATGATAAATAGTATGGGAAATAAAGTAGGATTAAGTATTTCTTCAATAGCAAGCCTTAATAGAGCAAGCTATACAGTCTACAATAACTTTATGACAAGCAATATTACTTATCGGCAAATTTTACAATATATCGCACAAATCCTTAATGTGAACTTCATTGCCGATTTATCACAAACAAACAATATTACCTATAAGGCTTACACAAGCACAACCGTAGTAATAGATAACAGTAAGTATATTAAACTTACAATGTTTGATTATGAGATTGAACCAATAGACAAAGTGTAGATACAAAGCACATTTGATGATATAGGTTATGTGGCAGGAACAGGCACAAACGCCTATATCGTTACTGAAAACCCGCTATTCTTTACAAGTGAAAAGCAATCAACTATTACAACTATTGCTTCTCAACTCTTGGGAGAATTAAAGACAATTAAGTACACGCCGATGAAATTTAGCACTTATAAAGACTTTGGTATTAATTGCGGCGATATTATCACAGTTAATGGTAAGACTTGTTATGTAATGAAGAAGTCTATTAAATCTTCTGGTTGTGATTTTGAATGTATCGGAAACAAACGCAGGGATACCCAAAAGACAGAAGTGAATAGTGCGATTACGGCGTTAAACAATAAGACAAATGAATTGATTAGAACCGTTGATGAAACGAAATCGACACTTACAGAAGTAAAAGGTTCAATAAAAACTATTACCGATGAACAAGGAAATATTAAAGAACAAATAGCGACAATTACAACAGATGTAAGTGAAGTAAAGCAAACGGCAAACGGTTTAACTTCTACGGTTAGCAGTGTTCAAACAACACTCAATAATCTTGATGGCGAAGTAGAAACCTTAAAGACAAAGCAAAGCACCATAGAGCAAAATGTAAACAGTATTACAACAAAGGTTGAAAGTGTAGAGGAAACAGCCAATGGTGCTAAAACCGCTGCCAGTGAAGCACAGCAAACCGCAAATAGCTTTAGCACTAAAATTACCGCCGTTGAAAATACAGCCAATGGTGCGGCTACAACAGCCAGTGAAGCCAAACAGACAGCAGATAGTTTTAGCACAAGAATAACAACCGCAGAAGGAAATATTTCTTCTGTATCTCAAACGGCAAGTAAGATTGATTGGGTTATCAAGAGTGGCACAAGTTCAAGCAACTTTACCATTACCGATAGAATGGCAACCTTAACCGCAGAAAAGATTGATTTATCAGGCTATGTCACAATCAATTCTTTAAAGAGTGGTGGCACTACTACGATTGACGGCAGTAGAATTACAACAGGCACTATTTCCGCAGATAGAGTTGATTTAACGTCATTAAAAGTAAGAAATGTATATAATGCGGATAATAAAATGATTATTACAAGTGCGGGTAGTTATATGTATATTGGCGGCGATAGTTCCGTGAAAAATGTTGACTATGTATGGTTTAGAACAGGTTCGATATACTTTAGTTCTGTTGGTAGTTCAGTTATGACGATTAATGTAGCAAACAAACAAATCTCTACTGATGGCACTTGGAAACTTGGAATTAGCAGTAGTTAGGGATTTAAAGAAGCATATATAGATAAAATATATCTTGGTGGCGGCGGAGGCTATATAAGTATGGATGCCAGTAAGAATTTCCTTGTTAATGGTGTTAAAATCACAACAGGCACTTCAACGGCAGGCGTTAAGGAACTTAAAGATGGAACAAACACTGTCACACTTTCAGGCACAATATTAAAACCTTTAACTTCATCATATTCATTAGGCGGTTCTTCTAATTATTGGGGATATGCTTATATTTCAAAGATTTATTTATCTTCAACGTGCTACATTACAGCTGGTAGCTCAAGCACTATAAAAGTTGGCACGACAACAATAGGCGGGTCTAGTAGCTCTGGTAGCTATACAACAATCACACCTTCTAGAAATGGTACTTATGATTTAGGTTCATCTTCTTATTATTGGGACAATGTATATGCTTATGCTTTATGGCTAAAGAGCGGATATAACACAGTGAAACTTACTTGCTATGGTTCTGGCGAACTTGCTATAAATGGCAGGAAAGCAACACACGCATAATGAAATTCAAGGAGATTATAATTATGAAAATTACATTAGGTAGAATTGTAAATTCTGTAGCGGCATTAAGAAAAATGGCTTCATAGGATTTATCATTGAAAACAGCTTATGAAACATATAAGCTTATTAAGATTATGAATGAGCATTTAGGTTATTTTGATGATAACCGCGAAAGAATATCTAAACTGGCAGATAATCAAGATAAAGAACTTGAAGCACTTCTTCAAACAGAAGTAGAACTTGCTGACTTCCAAAAGGTAAAAGTAAGTTTGAAAGAGAATGTCAATATGTCTGCTATGGATTTAATGGAGTTAGAGGAGTTTATAGAATTTACTGAATAATCCAAAAGGAGAATAAAAATGGAAACAATTATTGTGGCGGCGATAGGCTTAATAGGAACTTTGGCAAGCGTTTATTTTGTTAATAAGAAAACTACTGCCTTAATCTTATATCGCGTTGATTAGTTGGAGCAAAAGGTGAATAAACACAATAACTTAATCGACAGAATGTATAAAGCGGAAAGCAGCATTAAAGTTATTAAAGAAGAAATAGAACATTTAGAACATAAATAAAAAGAAGGGGAGGTATTATTACCTCCCCTTTTTGAACTGACTGGTTCTTTTAGACTTCTTCTTAATAACATCAAGTGCGGAATAACTTTCATAATCTGTTTTTAAGTCTTGTGCGAACAGCTTAACGTAGCGGTTAGTCATAGACAGATTTTTATGTCCCATAATACGCTGTAGCTTAAACTGATTGCCGCCGTTAATAATCCAAGCACGTGCGAAGGAATGCCGCAAGCCATGTATATTAGTTTGTTCTACGTCTCTATCTTGGCAATAGCGAACATAGGCACTTCTTAATGCTCCGTCAGTTAATTGTTCGTCTCCAACATTAGGGAACAAATAATCTGAAATGTGCCATTTGCGTGTATATTCTCTAAGAGCATTTTCCAAGGTAGAGGAAAGAGGGATATTTAAGGCTTCACGGTTCTTGGTATGATTACTAAGGTTAACCACACCATTATTAAAATCAATATCGTCTAACTTAATGTTGCGGATGGTTGCAGCTCTGGCACCAGTAGCAAGAACAAAATTAACGATACCCCACATACGCCATTTAGCGAAGGTGTCATTGTTTTCAGGCTTCCTTAATAGCTTTTCAATATCTTCATCACTATAGAATTTAGGAAGTTCTTCTTGCTGCTTAACTTCTTTAATCTCTATTGGAACATCAATGTATTCACGCTTGATGCAGAAATTAACGAAGGTGCGGAAATCACGCAAATAGTGGTTAATGCTAGAAGGGGAAATTTCTTCCTTCCGCATATGATTAATCCATTTATTAATGAGATTTTGGTTAATTTCAGTAATTGGAGTTTCGCTATCAAACTCATTGTAGTCAAAGAAGATGTGATAGGATAACTTGTAATTGCGGAGCGTGGCAGGGGATAACCCATTAGCTTCTTTCTGCTGGATAAACTCATTAAAGGATTGCTCTAAGGTAACGTAGGTGTTTCTTTCCTGAATTTTCCTTTTCATTTGCGTCTCAACCTCCATACATTATATTACAATACTCTACGGAGGAAATCAACCCTAATAATCAACCATTCAAAACCTGATTACTTTATTTTCTATATGGTGTAGTGAAATCAGCCATTCAAAAAAGAGGGTAAAAAAAGAGACAAGCCTTGAAAATCAAGGGTTGTCTGGGTTATTCTCTGGCGTAAAATCGGAGGTATTATTACGAATCAGCTGCTCTACCGACTGAGCCACACTAGCATCCCGATTGCCTAAATAATATAGCACGTTTTCCCGGCCGCGTCAATCTTTTTTTCGCGGGGGAGCCGGTTTTTGTAAATGTCTCTATAATATGCACAAATGTCCGCGAGAAAATTCTATATTTCGATGTAGCGATTTAAATTGAATTGAAAGTAAGTTTATGGTATCATAATCGGGAAGTTTTTTCTTCAGGAGAAAGAAAAGGATGGACGCGGGGCGTCCGGAAAGGAGAACATATGGAAGCTATCATCAATTTCTTTACCGGTACATTGAATACCGTCGCCTGGCTGTATATTTTCCTGCCATGTACGATCGTCGGCGGTTTGTACCTGACGATCCGCAACCGTGGGATCCAGTTCACGCGCTTTGGCTACGCGATGAAGAACACGGTCGGCAAGATGTTCCAGAAGCAGGAGGCCGGCGCGGGCGCCGTCACCCCGCTGCAGGCCGTTACCACGGCGCTGGCCGCGACGGTCGGCACCGGCAACATCGTCGGCACCTCGCAGGCCATTGCCCTCGGCGGCTACGGCGCAGTGTTCTGGCTGTGGCTCGCGGCGCTGCTCGGCATGATCATCAAGTATTCCGAGGTCACGCTCTCCATCAAGTACCGGGAACGTGACGCCAAGGGAGACTGGGTCGGCGGCCCGATGTACTACGTCAAGAATGGCCTCGGCAAGCACTGGCAGTGGGTCGGCGTGCTGTTCTGCGTGTTCGCGGCCATCGCCTCCTTCGGCATCGGCAACATGTCGCAGGTCAACTCCATCGTCGGCTCGCTCAACGACGCCATCGACGCCTTCATCCCCGCGGCAGAAGGGGAGCGGAAGCTGCTGAACTTCATTTTCGGCCTTGTGATCGCGGGCCTGATCGGCGTGATCCTCTTCGGCGGCATCAAGCGTATCGGCGCGGTGGCCGAGAAGCTCGTCCCGGTCATGAGCATTCTCTATATCATCTTCGCCTTCGTCGTCATCTTCGGCCACGCCGGCAACATCGGCCCGGCCTTCGCCAAGATCTTCCGCACAGCCTTCACGCCCAAGGCCCTCGGCGGCGCGGCCAGCGGCATCGCACTCAAGCAGACCATTGTCTGGGGCCTGCGCAGAAGCGCCTTCTCCAATGAGGCGGGCCTCGGCTCCGCGGCCATCGCGCACGCGGCGGCCGATACCAAGGGCCCCGTCCAGCAGGGCCTGTACGGCATCTTTGAGGTCTTCGCCGACACCATCGTCATCTGCACGCTGACGGCCATGACCATCATCTGCAGCGGCGTCGACATCACCTTCGGCCAGAAGGTCGGCTCCGAGCTCATCACGAGCGCGTTCGCCACCATGTTCGGCGTCAAGTTCGCCTCTGTGTTCGTCGCGCTGGCGCTGACGCTCTTCGCATTCACCACGGTCCTCGGCTGGTCGCTCTACGGCAGCCGCTGCGTGCAGTATCTGTTCGGTCTCAAGGTCGCGAAGGGCTATCAGGTCCTGTTCATCATCATCGTTGTCGTCGGCGCGGTCGCCTCGCTCGACGTAGTGTGGGACATCGCCGATACCTTCAACGGCCTCATGGCCATCCCGAACTTCATCGCCCTCTTCGCCCTCTCCGGCGTCGTGGCGAAGCTCACGAAAGAGTATTTTGCGGATAAAACCAAACTGAAACAGTAAAAAGAAGCCCCCGCGCGCCGCGCGGGGGCGATTTTCTACCCAAGGCTCCCCTCCCAGGGGAGCTGGCTCGGCGCAGCCGAGACTGAGAGGTCGTAGCAAATTTGCAGCTGCCCCATGCCTCCGGCGGCCCTATCTTTTCCCTTGCGCGGGAAAAGATAG
>ERZ825384.1175-NODE-1175-length-31697-cov-3.472600_pt1 | contig 31697 bp, 27 predicted proteins | sample MGYA00519931_ERZ825384 | MGnify/ENA primary metagenome ERZ825384 (study PRJEB31778, sample SAMEA3449200) | human gut metagenome | biome: human gut; feature: human-associated habitat; material: faeces | place: United Kingdom | collected 2010/2012 ...
TGAGCTGCTGGATGAAATCGCCATGCTGATGGTGTACGAGGTTGCCCGCGATCTGCCCACCGAACCGGTTGAAATTGAAACGCCCATTTGCAAAACGACTGTACAGATGCTCGCCGGCAAGCCCATCGGCATCATTCCCATCCTGCGCGCGGGCCTGGGCATGGTTGATGGCATTACCAACCTGATCCCCAACGCCAAGATTGGCCATATTGGCCTGTATCGTGATCCGCAGACCCTGGAGCCGGTGGAATACTACTGCAAGCTGCCTGCCGACGCCGAGCAGCGTGAGCTGTTTGTGGTGGATCCCATGCTGGCCACGGGCGGCAGCGCGTCCGCCGCGATTCGCTTCATCAAGCAGCGCGGCTGCCATAACATCCGCCTGGTTAACCTGATCGCCGCGCCCGAGGGCGTTGCGCGCATTCAGAAGGATCATCCTGACGTCAATATCTATGTGGCCGCGATGGATGAAAAGCTCAACGAGCATGGCTACATCGTTCCCGGTCTGGGCGATGCGGGCGACCGCCTGTTTGGCACCAAATAATCACCCCATGCGCTGGAACGAAAAAAGCGTTTGCAATCAAGCCGCGGTATATGGTTTTACCGCGGCTTATTGCTTTGCGCCCCTGCCGCAGGATGGCGCGCCGGAGGGCTGCCGCACGCTGATTCTGCTGGTGCGCGCCTATCGCCCTGGCGGCAGGCTGGTGGATCGTTTTTATCCGGCCAGTAACGCGGCCTATCATCAGGCACATGCGCTGGTGCAGCTTTTATCGCAGGATATGCAGGCATGGCCGTTGAGTAATCTGCGGTTGAAGCCTATCTGCAATCGCCTGCCGCAGTTTGGACGCGGCATCAATACGCTGAACTATTTGAAGGGCATTGGCTCGAGATTTTGCCTGGAATTGATCGGCGTTTCAGATGATTTGATAGAGAAAACAAAAATAATAAACCAGAATAATAAAATTAAAGACTGGAATTTAAAGTGTGCATCCTGCAATCAGTGTAGAAACGCTTGCCCTACGGGCGCGATTACAGCCGAAGGCTTTGTGCGTGAGCGCTGCCTGCGCAACTATATGCTGTCTGGCAAGAGCGTGCCGCAGGAGTTTCGCGCACATTACGGCGTGCCGGGCGAGGCCATGGGGGTGATTGGCTGCGATATCTGCCAACGCGTTTGCCCCTATAACGCATTACAGGAGCGCGAACGCCAGGATACCGACGAGTTTACGCTGGCCGAGCTGCTGGCATGTGCGCCGGATACGATGGAGCGCTTTGCGATGTTGTACGGGCGCAACTATGCTATCCGCAACCGCGTGATCGCACAGGCCTTGCTGGCAGCCGCAAACAGCGGTGATACGGCTTTTTTGCCGCAGATTACGGCGCTGGAAAACAGCCCTTCGCCCGCTGTGGCGGAGCATGCCCGCTGGGCTGCAACAAAATTGAAAGATTTACAGAATCTTTATTAAAAAAATATTACAAAACATAGTGCATTTGTTGCGAACTTGTGTTATAATCATTTTGTCGAACGGCAAAATGGTTATTTTTGTTTGGAGGAAGCACGCAATGCTCGAACGGGTTCAGGAACGCTCCTGGCTGCACGCGCTGGGTTTGCAGGATCGGACGCACCTGCGCGGAGCGCAAAAGGCGCTGGCGCAGTGGGCAATCGTGGATGATTATAACAATATTCTGGATTTGAGCTGCCAGGATACCCGGCTGCTGCGCTTCCTTTCGCAAAAATATAGTCTGCGCGCCTGCGGCATCGCGGATGATCCCGAGCATGCGCGCGCGCTGCGGTTGGAGCTGCCGGACGCGGAGATCTTCTGCGCCCGCAAGGAGGATATTCCCTGGCGCGATCAGGCGTTCGACGCTGTGTTTTATCAGATGAAAAAGAACGCGCCCGCCTTTGACGGCACTTTCCTGCGCGAGGCCGCGCGGGTGCTCAAGCCCGGCGGGCAATTGCTGATTGCCGTGCAGGGCGCGCCCGAGCCCCTGTGCAAGGTAGGGGAGCTCCTGGGCCTGTGCGACGGCGACGACCACGTGTCGCCCGCGCAGCTGCTTAAAAGCATGGAGGACGCGGGCTTGGAGGATGTATCCTGGCGACTGGCACAGCCGATGGTCTGTCTGGCCATGGGCTGGCGGCGCCGCTGAGCGGAGGTTATATGGAAAGCGGAAAACGCATTGAAATGATCTATAACGGGAAGGCTGTTACCATCCTTAACCAGCGCAGCCGCCTGTGGACGCACCCCTACGATTACAGAACACCGCAGAAGGCAACGTTATCCAGCGCCGGCTGCGGTGTGTTTTCTATCTGCCATTGCGGCCAGTGGCTGACAGGCAAGGCTTTTTCGCCCGAAGAGCTGGCGGACTTTTCCATGCAGAACGGCGGCCGCGGCGACGACGGTACGGACCGTCCTGCGCTCCTGTCCGCCATGATGCAAAAGGGCCTGGCCGCGCAGTATGGCTTCAGTTATCAGGGCGATGGGCTGCGCAATGATCTGGAAACGCTGCGGGTGCATCTGCTGGAGCACCGCGGCGTAGCGCTGTGCAATCTGCGCGTGGGGCATATCGTATCGCTGCTGGATGCGCGCGAGGCGGACGGCGAGGTGCAGGCACTGGCGCTGGATTCCTACAGCGAATCGATGGAAGAAAAGATTCGTCCGCATGTGCGGGAAATTGTGCCGCAAAGCGCGGTGGATACGCTGGTGCGAAACGACGCGGGGCTGATTGTGGGTCAGCGACGGCAGTATGCCATGTATTGGGTGGATACCGCCATTGTGCGCGATTTTAACCTGCTGCACGCGCTTTGACGCATTAAAGGGGTTTTATCATGACCAAACGCAGAGCCTTCAAAAGATGGATCGCGGGGCTTTCCGCGCTGGTAATGCTGCTGACGATCGGCCTTGCGCTGCCTGTGGGCGCGCGGGCTGAAAAGAATACCGTGCGCGTGCTGCTGACGCGCCTGAACCTGACCGACCGGCTGGAAATCGCCCTGGACGGCAGCTATACGCTGGACGGCATGAGCTTTCAGCGCGGCTCCAGGCTGGTGCTGTCCTGCGCGACAGGGCGCATCATGGTCTATTACGAGGGCATGGCGCTGGACAGCGGCAAGGAGCTTGTTCTTACCCGCCATCAGGCGGCGGAGGGCTTGGAAAACGGCCTGCGCCTGAATGGCGATTACGCGCTGTATCGCGGCGATTTGCATGTGAAGACGGATGGAAAAATGCTGACCGCTGTGCTGCATATCCCCATCGAGGAATACCTGCTGGGCGTGGTGCCCTATGAGATGAGCGACAGCTTTCCGCTGGAAGCGCTCAAGGCGCAGGCGGTCGCCGCGCGCACCTATGCGCTGTATAAGATGCGGGGAGCCAGCGGCGCGTATGATCTGGTGGATAATACCAACGATCAGGTATTCCGCGGCTATAACGCCAGCAACGAGCGCGCTATCCGCGCCGTGCAGGAGACGGCGGGCGTGGCCTGCTATAATAATGGTGCGCTGGCAATTTGCTATTACACGGCCAGCAATGGCGGCCAGGTGGAGCTGGTGCGCAATGTGTGGGGCAAGGGCGAGGGTGATTACATCACCATGCACAATGATCCCTACGATGTGGAAAATCCCGAAAGCGTGGTCAAATCTGCCGCTATTGCCAAAACAGCCAAGGATGGGATCGTCTATAATCAGCAGCTGACGGATTATCTGCTGGACGGCGTATCCGAGGCCGTGACGGCACTGGGGTACAGCGGCGACGCGGCAGATACGCGCATTGCTGGGGTGGCGGGCATCAGCCTGCATACGCCGCAGGGCGGGACGAGCTCCAAGGTAATGACGCAGATGCGGTTTGATCTGACGGTGCAGTGCCGCCAGAAGCCCACCGCCGCCATGCAGGATGAAGAGGTGAACCTTTTTGCCCTGCCGGAAACGACCCCCGAGGCCACCTCTGCGCCGCAGCCGACCCAGGCGCCATTTGTTACGCTGGAGCAAACGGTGCAGGTGGATGTGCCGGTGTTCAGCGCCATCGAGCCCTGGCTGGGTCTATCCATCAATGGCAGTAACAACGAGATCCTGACCGTGCGCGAGGAGAATGACCGGTTTGTGATTGAATCCCGTCGCTACGGTCACGGCGTAGGCATGAGCCAGCGCGGCGCGCAGTGGATGGCCGGGCAGTACGGATGGACATACGATCAGATCCTGCGGTTCTATTATCCGGGGCTGGCGCTCAAAAAGACCGATACGCAGGTGACACTGCCGCCGGCGGTATCCGCTGCCTTCCTGACCACGCCCGGCCCGGCGGCCACGCCCACGCCGCGCCCCACCCTGATGCCGGCTTCCGATCAGCTGAAGGCAGGCGAATGGCGCGTTAAGGTAACGCAGATATCTGCCAATTCTTCCCTGAATCTGCGCAGCGCTCCCAGCACGGCTTCCGATGTACTGCGCGTGCTTTATTATGGGCAGGAGCTGCTTGCTTCCTCCTGTGATGAGGAGGGGTGGATCAAGGTGCGCACCGACGTGACCGAAGGCTATGTGATGGAAAAGTTTGTGGAAAAAATAGAATAAGCAGAAAAGCAAGCGGCGTGACCATAAAGGCCACGCCGCTTTTGAATGCTGAGCGTCTGCCGTGAAAGCAGGCGCTTTTTTATAATCCTTTAGTTGAAGGTGACGTACTCATCCTTGGCTTTTTCGGTGGGCTCGGCGCTCACCTGCATCAGCGCTACCATCTCATGATCCTGCGCCTTGTTGTATACCGTCTGCGCCTTGGCGGTGAGGATATACCACTGCGTCTTGGAGGGCTTGAGATCGCCCCGGCACAGGAAGCCCAGGCAGGTGATATCGTTGGCGCAGCAGGTCATGGCCAGACGGCCGAAGCGGAAGAACCCCTTGGGCACGCCGGGCTCAGCAAACACCTGCCCCTTGAAGCGCACCACCTTATCATCGTAGCGGTTAGGGTGATCCAGCGCGTCCAGGTAGAAGGTGCCGTAATTCTCCTCGCTGATGTCGATCACGTCCGCCTTCATATCATAGGGCAGATCCTCGTCGGATACGCCGTCATCCGAGTGGCCGTCGTTGTATTCAAACAGGATGGTTGTGGTGCTGTTCATGGCGCGCAGCTGCCGCCGCCAGGCGCTGACGTTCATATCGTTTTCGCAGCGATTGAACAGGATCAGGTCGGCGTTCTGCATGGGATCGGTCATCAGCTGGCGCATATTGTTCATGTAGGAGTCGAAGGTCGTCGCATCCACCATGTCAATCACCTGCACAAGCTCCCACTTGGGGGGCAGCTGCATGGTATCCAGCTTTGCAAAGGTGAAGGTGTTGTTGTATTCGATGATGACGCGCTCGGGCTTATACTGCTTGTTCAAATCCACAAACAGGGAGGGCGTCATGTCCTCCACGCTGTCCACCATGTGCAGCGTCACCTTTTGCTTGGCCAGCTTTTCCGCGTCGTATTCCTCCTCGCCGTCCTCGCAGACGACCAGCAGCGTTTTCTGCCCGCGGGAGAAGCTCTCGTCGTCGATCATGTTGTGGATCAGCGTGGTTTTGCCGCTGTCCAGAAAACCGGCGACAATATAAATGGGGATAATCTGATTGACAGGCATGAGAATGCTCCTTTACACGCCGAAGAGTTCGCGCAGCGCCTTTTCGTCGATATGGGTGCCGATTACGCACAGGCGGCCGGTATAATCGGCGCTGCCGTAGCGGATATCGGTTTCGCCGGGCACATAATCAAAGTGCAGCCAGCGGCCATCCTCGGCCTGCACAATGCCCTTGGCACGCAGGATAGCGCCGTAATCTTCCTCCTCCGACAGCTTGGCCAGCGCGGCACGCAGACCGTCCTCGGTGAAGCGCTTGGCGGTTTCTACGCCGATGTTCTCAAAGATTTCATCCGCGTCATGGCCATGATGATGGTGATGATGCTCATGATCGTGGCCGCAGCCGCAATGGCCGTGCTCATGGTCGTGATCGTGCTCGTCATGGGCATGCTCATCATGGTCATGGTCGTGATCCTCGTCATGATCGTGATCGTGGTGATGATGATGCTCGTGCTCGTCGTCATCATCGTCATCGTCGTCGTCATGATGATGGCCGCAGCAGCAATGGCCATCCTCGTCGTGATGGTGATGATGGTGCTCATGCTCGTGTTCGTCCTCGTCGTCGTCCTCCACGTCTTCCATGGTCAGCAGGGCGGCGGGATGCTCGATGGTATCCAGGATGGTTTCAGCGCTCAGATCGCCCCAGGGCGTGGTGATGATGCGCGCGGCAGGGTTCTGCTCGGCCACCAGCTGACGGCTCTTTTCTACGCGCTCGGGATCCTGCAGCTGGGTGCGGCTGAAGATGATGGTTTCGGCGCTCTTGATCTGATCCAGGAAGAACTCGCCGAAGTTCTTCATATAGGTGCGGCAGCGGTTGGCGTCCACCACGGTGGCGCAGCCGGTGATTTCGATTTCGGGATGATGCTCGCGGGCTTCCTCCACAGCGCGGCGGATATCGCTCAGCTTGCCAACGCCCGTGGGCTCTACCAGCAGACGATCAGGATGGTAGGTATTGATCAGATCGTCAATGGCCTTCTGGAAATCGCCCGCCAGGGTGCAGCAGATGCAGCCGCTGTTCAGTTCGGTCACGGTAATGCCCGCATCCTTCATGAAGCCGCCGTCCACGCCGACCTCGCCGTATTCATTTTCAAGCAGAATCACCTTTTCGCCCTTCATCGCGCCGGAGATCAGCTTTTTGATCAGCGTGGTTTTGCCAGCGCCCAGAAAACCGGAAATAATGTTAACCTTGACCATAATGATTGCTCCTTTTTAATGTTGGTCGTTTGCGTATATGATATCCTGTACCGCGCCTTCACCCTCGATAAAGGGATTGAGCGTGAAAGGGGTATCGCTTTGAAGAATATCCATCACCCGCTGGGCTTTGTCGCCCGTGACGGGAACGGGCTGATAGTTGTTGATCTGCTCGTCGCCCGTTTCGTAATAGGGATGGATGGTAAACTGGGTGGAATAGAGCTGGTTTTGATCAAACTGCAATTCCACCGACATCAGAGCGGTGGGAATCTGCTTGGCTGTTTTCTTATCCGACAGCGGGTTCTTGTTGCCGCCGAAAACGAAATTGCCCAGGCTGTAGAAGATCAGGCGGTTCTTGTACACCTCGATGCCCTGCAGCACATGCGGATGCGTGCCCACCACCAGATCGGCGCCGCTGTCGATGGCGTGGCGCGCAAAGCGGGTCTGATCCTTATCGTTGTGCTTGTCCTGGTATTCTTCCCCATGGTGCAGGCAGACAATCACAAAATCCACGCCGTCCCCGGCCTTCATGCGCGGGATTTCCTTTTCGATCCACTGATAATACATTTCCATATAGTACCGGCGGAAGGAAAGCACGGCGAACTTGACGCCGTTGCGCTCGAAGGTGAAGGTATCGGTATTGTAAGCCCACTGAATGCCCGCCTCGGTCAGGTTCTTCTGACAGTCCTTCAGGCCGCCCTGACCATAGTCCAGCGCATGGTTGTTGCTCAGGCTCACGCCCTCTATGCTGTTTTGAGTCAGCATGTTTACAAAGTCGGCTGGGCCGCGGAAATTGGTGTACAGGCTGGCGTTTTTATAGCTTTTCTTGTCCGTCAGCACGCATTCCAGGTTGATCAGCGTGTAATCGTCCTGCTCAAAGAAATCCTTGGCGTACTTGAAGGGATAGGCGTAATCGTTGCCCATCGCACGGATCATGCCCACCAGAGAGTCCTTTTCGCTGTGAAGCGGTTCATCCGAGCCTAAAATGCAGTCGCCCACCAGCGTCATGCGCACGGTGGTCAAATCCTTTTGCTCCTCCGCCAGGCCGCTTAGCGGCAGGCAGATGAGCAGGGCAAGCAAAAGTGCGGTCAGCTTGCGCATCCTGATCCTCCTGTTTTCCCATTGACCTGGGGCTTTTCCTCAGGCCGGACAATATTTTATCACCCTTTGTCAAGATTATCAACAGCGAAAGGTCAAATAATGTCAAAAACATAGCGGGCTTTTTTAAGCCTGTGCGGGAATTTGTGAAATGGAAAAATATTGACAATTTTTCACAAGTTGAGTACAATGAACGTGGATTTCAAGCCCTTGCTCCGTCGGATTGATCCTGAAAATGCGGGAGTGGAACTTTGACATGTGGAATAACAAAAGGGAGTGGCGCGCGCCGACTCCCTTTTTACGGATGAAACAGCAGCAATGAAATAATTGGAGGGAAAAACCATGCTGAGAAAACCGGATTTTATCACTGCGCGGGCATACCTGGCCGATCGGATGACGCCGGTGGAAACCGAGCGCGTCAGCTTGTCGGAGGCGGCGGGGCGCATCCTGGCGGAGGATCTGATTGCGGCGGATAACATTCCGCCCTTTGACCGTTCGCCCTTTGACGGCTATGCCTTCCGCGCGGCGGATACGGCGCAGGCCAGCCCCGAGCATCCGGTGACGCTGACCATCCTGGAGGAGGTGCCCGCGGGCGCGGTGCCTGCCAAGCGCGTGACGCCCGGCACGGCGACCAAGATCCTGACGGGCGCGCCCATTCCTGAGGGGGCGGACTGCGTAAGCATGTTTGAGCGCACGGAGTTTACCCGCGAGACGGTCACGTTGTTTGCCCCTGGCAGCGCGGGGGAGAACATCATCCTGGCGGGCGAGGATGTGAAAAAAGGCACGCTGCTGGTGCGCAAGGGCGCGCGTATTGACGCGGGTGTGGCCGGCACGCTGGCCGCGCAGGGCGTAAGCCAGCCCCTGGTTTACCGCAGGGTGCGGGTGGGCATTATCTCCACCGGCAATGAGGTGATTGCGCTGGATAAAACGCTGCGTCCCGGCAAGATTTACGATTCCAACCGCTACATGTTAGAGGCGGCTGTGATGCAGTTGGGCATGGTACCTGTGCATCTGGGGCTGATTGGGGACGACGCGGACGGCATCGCGCGCCTGATTGAAAAAGGCTTGCCCGACTGCGATGTGATCCTGCTTACGGGCGGCGTATCCGTGGGCGATTATGATCTGACCCCGGCGGCCATCGAGCAGGCGGGCTGCGAAATGCTGATTCGCGGCGCGTCCCTTAAACCCGGCATGGCCTGCGCTATTGGCATGAAGGACGGCAAGCTCGTGTGCGGCCTTTCGGGCAATCCTGCCAGCGCGCTGACCAATTATTATGCCATCACGCTGCCCGCGCTGAAAAAGCTGGCGGGATACAGCGAGCCCATTCCCAGGGAGATCGAAATCACGTTGGCCGACAGCTTTGGCAGAAAGAGCAAGCGCACGCGCCTGCTGCGCGGCAAGCTGGATCTGTCCGACGGCACGGTACGCATGCGGCTTCAGCCGGAGCAGGGCAACGTGGTGCTGTCCAGCGCCATCGGCTGCGACGCAATGGCCATTGTGCCGGAAGGCAGCGGCCCGGTTCCCGCCGGAACAAAACTGAAAGGATTCCTGCTGTAAAAAAGGAAAATGCCGGGCGTGCGGCGAACAGAACGGTCTGCCGCCGCTTTCATTGCATGCCTGGCAGGGACGGAACTATGCGCGATCAATACGACAGAGAAATCAACTATATGCGCCTGTCCGTGACGGATCGGTGCAATCTGCGCTGCCGCTACTGCATGCCCGAGGAAGGCGTTTGCAAAAAGACGCATGAGGAGATGCTGACCGAGGACGAGATGATCGCCGCCGTGGAGGCGGGCGCATCGCTGGGCATTACCAAGCTGCGCATCACGGGCGGCGAGCCGCTGGTCAAGCGCAATATCATCACGCTTTGCGCGCGTGCGGCCAAGGTGGAGGGCATCCGCGAGGTGGCTATCACCACCAACGGCGTTCTTTTGCCTAGGCTGGTCAAGGGGCTGCGCGCGGTGGGCGTGAGCCGCGTGAACCTGAGCCTGGATACGCTGAAGCCGGACAAATACGCGCGGATTACACGCATCGGCACGCTGAGCAGTGCGCTTGCCGGGCTGGATGCGGCGCTGAACGCGGGCTTTGACAAGGTGAAGATCAACGCGGTGCTCATCGGCGGCTTTAATGATGACGAAATCGAAACGCTGGCGGCGCTTACGCTGCGCTATCCGGTGGACGTGCGCTTTATTGAGCTGATGCCGATGCTGGATCATCCGGAATTTGGCCCGGAAGCCTTTATCCCCTGCGCAGCGGTGCTGGAGAAGCTGCCCCAGGCCGTGCCTGTGCCGCAGGATGGCGGCGTCGCCAGGCTGTATCGTTTGCCGGGGGCGCAGGGCAATATCGGCCTGATCAGCCCGGTGAGCGCGCATTTTTGCGCGGCGTGCAACCGCATACGACTGACGGCGGACGGCAAGCTCAAGCCCTGCCTGCACGCAGCTGAGGAGGTTTCGCTCAAGGGCTTGAATGCTGCGCAAATGCGCGAGACGATGCAGCGCGTGATCTATCAAAAACCCTTCCGCCATGCGGAGCTGTCTGCGACGCTGCATAGTCAGGCGGGACGCAACATGAACCAGATCGGAGGATAAAAGGCATGGCGATCCTTGAAAAGGCTGGCTTGGACGCGGCACGCCCAGGCGTGCCCAATCAAAGCGACTTTACACACTTTAACGCGCAGGGCCGCGCTCGAATGGTAAACGTCGGCGATAAAGCGCCTTCCCATCGCACGGCGACGGCGGGCGCGCGCGTGCTGGTCAGCCGTGAAACCTTTGCGCTGATCCAAAGCGGCGGCATGAAAAAGGGCGATGTGCTCACCGTGGCGCAGATTGCGGGCGTAATGGGGGCCAAGCGCACGCCAGAACTGATTCCCATGTGCCATCCCATCATGATGACGGGGATTGATCTGGCGCTTTCGCTGGATGAAGCGCGCTGCGCGGTGGATATCCGCGCGACGGTATCCTGCGACGGCAGGACGGGCGTGGAGATGGAGGCGCTGACAGCGGCCTCCACCGCGGCATTGACGGTTTATGATATGTGCAAGGCCGTGCAGAAGGATATGGTGATTACGGATGTTCGCCTGATTGAAAAAACTGGCGGCGTTCACGGCGATTTTCATAGAGAGGAAGCAGAAGCATGAGCTATACGGCGGCGATTTTGACCATAAGCGATAAGGGCGCACGCGGTGAGCGCGAGGATAAGAGCGGACCGGTTCTGTGCGAGCTGGCGGCGGAGCATGGGTATCAGGTGGTTTATACCGCGATCATTCCCGATGAAAAGGATCAGATTCAGGCGGAGCTGATTAAATGCAGCGATGAACTGCATGTAAACCTGGTGCTTACCACGGGCGGCACGGGCTTTTCCCCACGAGATGTTACGCCCGAGGCAACGCTGGCAGTGGTGGAACGCGAAACGCGCGGCATTCCTGAGGCCATGCGCATGGAAAGTATGAAGATTACCCCGCGCGGCTGCCTGTCCCGCAGCGCGGCGGGCATCCGCGGGCGGACGCTGATCATCAACCTGCCTGGCAGCCCCAAGGCGGCCAGGGAGAACGTGCTGGCCGTGATCGACGCGATTCAGCATGGCATGGAAATGCTCATGTCTGAGGGCTCGGCGGATTGCGCGCAGACGCAGGATAAGTCCGCGCAGAAAAGGCAGCGCCCTTCCATTGACGCTTGGCTAAACGAGGCGAAAAAGGATCCGAACGCCGATCAGATCGGCATGTATCTTACGCATAACGGCGTTGTGCGCAGGACGGCGAAGGCTCAGGTTCGCGCGGGCGAGGCCGATGCAAAGCCGGTGACGGGCATGCATTTTACCTACGATGCGGCCAAGATGGAAGCCGCCGTGGCCGAGGCCAAGCATATGCCGGGCATTTATTATGTAAAGGCCTGGCTGAATGAGGGCGAGCTGGCGGTTGGCGACGATATCATGCTGGTGCTTGTCGGCGGCGATATCCGTCCCCATGTTGTGGATGCGCTGCAGGCCCTTGTAGGCAAGCTGAAAACGGAATGCGTGACGGAGCTGGAGCGTGCGTAAATTCAGCGGATTGCGATGAACTGACAGAAGTATGAACCCCCTTTGGAGCTTTGCGGCTTTGGAGGGGGTTTTTGACATTGCTTTTTAGAGAATTCTATTGACAAGTAACCGATCGATAACTATAATAATGTAAGTTACCAATCGGTCACTTTTGAGAAGGAGGATGCTCATGGCCGGAGAAACGAAGGAAAGAATTCTGGAAACGGCGCTTGAGCTGTTTGCGCAGAGCGGGTATTTGGGCACATCCATGAGCGATATCGCCGCGCGACTGGGCATTACTAAGGCCGCCCTGTACAAGCACTATGCTGGAAAGCAGGAAATTCTGGATCGGATTGTACAGCGGATGAACGAGCTGGACGCTGCCCGTTCCGCAGCCTACGAAATGCCGGGGGCGGCGCCGGAGGGCTTTGCCCAGGCTTACCTGAATACGCCCCTGGACAGGATTCGCGCCTACAGCACGGCGCAGTTTGATCACTGGACCAGGGAGCCGTTTTCAGCCAACTTTCGCAAGATGCTCACGCTGGAGCAGTATCGCGACGCCAGACTCGCGCAGCTGTATCAGGAGAATCTGGCAAGCGGCCCGGTGAAATATATGGTTGCTATTTTCAGACCCCTGACGGATAGCGACGAGACCGCCATGCAGCTGGCACTCGATTTCTATGGGCCGATGTATCTGCTTTACAGCGTCTATGACGGCGCGGCGGATCAGTCGGCTGTCGCGCCCATGCTGGAAGCGCATATCGACTGTTTTATTGCCAAGCTTGAAGGCGAATACAGAAAGAAGGACGAATGATGAAGCTCTATTTTGAAAATGCCGTGACAACGGTTACTACGCTGATGATCCTTGCCCTGCTGGGTTATATCGGCTGGTCGGCGGCCAATCGCGCCGCCATCCAGCATTGGGGCTGCCGCAGCCTGTTCCTGCTGGCGTTTGGCCTGGCGGTTTGCTGCTGCGCGGCGGCGCGGGACGGTCTGGACAAGACCATTCAGCAGGCCATTGACGGCAGCTGCGCGCCGGGGCTGTTCCAACTGGTGAGCGTGCCTACCATTGTCGGCTGCATCGGCGCGCTGGTGATTGTGATTGCCGCCATCGCCACGATCATTGCCAAAACGCAGCGGGCGCGCGAGGTATGGTTCTGTGTGATGTCCGGCGGTGCGGTGCTCAAGATTGCCACCGTGGAAATTGCGAGGATCATTCACTGAGGGGGAAGCACGATGCCGCAGATGAACAAGGGAGGAAAATTCATTTTCGGCCAGTCGATCATTCAGGGGCAAAAGACCAGGCGTTTGCGCGCGGGCGTGTACCTGTTTGCCATCATGGAGTGGGTTTCGGCCATCGGTTACCGGATGTTTCCGCTGAGCGACAGCGGCTATGCAGGAGCCTTTCAGGATATGATGCATATAGTCGTCACCGCGCTGGTGGTGCTGCTGTCCATTGTATCGCTGAGCGTGATCGTCTCCGCCGGGTTGAAGGATAAAAGCTGCCGTTTCTACGGCGTGTGCGCGGCGATTGCGCTTGGCATGATGATTGTTGGCGCGATGGGAATGAAAATCGTGCCTGCGCAGTATTTTGGCGTGGTGGAGCGCTTCAGCGTCTTTGCCGCTACGGGCTTCAATGCCGAGCTGGGCATTCATCTGTTTTGCATGAAGGATGAAGGAGTAAAGTAATGAGCTATGAAGCAGTGATTCTTGGCGGCGTGGCCATCGTCGGCAGTGTGCCGGCAATGCCCATCTGCCGCAGCATTTTCACCGTTCAGGCGGGCGATTCTGCGGGATTGGAGCGTGCGCAATGAAACCGACTGTGATCGACCCGAAAACGACTACCCGCGCGGAGGCTTATGCCCTTTGGATGGACGCGCCCAACCCCATGGTGACCTTTTTCAAAACGCTGGATGTTGCGCCGCTGATTCGCTTTAGCCGCAGGCGCGGGATGAAATTCAATATGCTGCTGTGCTTCTGCATCGGCAAGGCCGCCAGCGAAATCAAGGAGTTTTATATGCTTCCTGTGGGAAGGGAGCTGCTCAAATACGATACGATTGCCGTCAATACCATTGTGAAGAACAAGAACGGCGAGGTCAGTTCCTGCGACGTGCCGTTTTCGGACAGTCTTACGCAGTTCAACGCCGACTATCTGCGTCTGACGCGGCATGTGGCCGAGCGCTGTGAAAACCATGATCTGCCCGACAGTATGGTCATCGGCACCTCCGCCATTGTGGATACCGAGCTGGACGGCGCGGTGGGCATGAACAGCGGCATTTTTAACAACCCCTTTATCATCTGGGGCAGGTACCATTCAGGGCTTTTCAAAACGACGCTTAAGCTGTCGTTTCAGTTTCATCACACGCAGATGGACGGCGCGCACGCGGGGCGCTTTTTGCAGCACGTGCAAGAGAATATCAAGCATATTCAGTGAATAATGAGGAGAAATAGTGAACTTAAATCGTCCGTCAGCTTCTTGAAGAAACAGGAATTTATTGAAAAGGCAGAATTATTTAATTCCTACAGAGTTGGAGCAGTTCACAGGATGCGAAGAACAAACTTGGATACGTTAGCTGTAGAACTCCAAAAGGTAAAAGGCTGTTTCGATGAAATATTTGACCTTTATAACGACATTCAAGATGATTTCCGCGTGATATTCCACAGCCTTCAATAAAGATACTTTTGTTGAGTACCTAACAGACAAAGAATACGACGAATATTCTGGATAGAAAAAGAGCTATCCGACTTCATTTGAAATCAGATAGCTCTTTTCTTGTGAATAATGAAATTCTGTTGCCAAATCGTTGCCATGAGGGGCATCAAGGCTCAAAAAGTCCAGTGTCTACGGGCTTTTTTGAACCTATGCAATCATTCCCACTCAATCGTTGCCGGGGGCTTGCCGGTGATATCGTACACCACGCGGTTCACGCCCTGCACCTCGTTGGTGATGCGGGTGGACATACGGCTCAGCAGGGTATGGGGCAGGCGGGCGTACTCGCAGGTCATAAAGTCGTTGGTACGCACGGCGCGGATGGCCAGGGTGTAGTCATAGGTGCGGAAGTCGCCCATCACGCCGACAGAGCGCACGTTTGTCAGCACGCAGAAGTACTGATCGGCCTTAACGCGGCTGCGGCGGATTTCCTCGCGCACGATGGCGTCGGCCTCGCGCAGGATGTGCAGGCGCTCGCACGTTACCTCGCCGATTACGCGGATGGCCAGGCCGGGGCCGGGGAAGGGCTGGCGCTCTACCAGTGTCTTGGGCAGGCCCAGCATGCGGCCCAGCGCGCGCACCTCATCCTTGAACAGGCCGCGCAGGGGCTCTACCACGCCTTCAAAGCTCATGTCCTTGGGCAGACCGCCCACGTTGTGGTGGCTCTTGATGACGGCGGATTTGTTCTTGCTGCCCGATTCTACCACGTCGGGATAGATGGTGCCCTGGGCCAGGAAGGAGGGATTGCCGCAGTCGCGCGCGGCCTTTTCAAAGGCGCGCACAAACTCGCGGCCGATGCGCTTGCGCTTTTCCTCCGGGTCGGTTACGCCCTCCAAAGCCTTCAAAAACTGTTCGCTGGCGTCAATGATGCGCAGATCCAGCGCGCGGCCGGCAAACGCGGCGCGCACTTCCTCGGTTTCGTTTTTGCGCATGAAGCCGTGATCAATGTAGATGCAGGTGAGGCGGCCGGGGATGGCGCGGGAGAGCAGCGCCGCGCAGACGGAGGAATCCACGCCGCCGGACAGGCCCAGCAGCACGCGCTTGTCGCCCACCTGGGCGCGTACGGCCTCCATTTCGCGCTCCAGATAATCGTTCATGTTATAATCGCCCGTCGCGCCGCAGATTTCATACAGGAAGCGGCGCAGCATGGGCTTGCCGTTTACCGTGTTTTCCACTTCAGGATGGAACTGCACGGCGTAAAGATTGCGCTGCGGGCACTCCATGGCCGCGGCGGGGCACAGGCTGGTCTGGGCGGTAACGACGAAGCCTTCGGGCGCGGCGGAAACGTAATCGGTGTGGCTCATCAGCACGCGCTGCGCCTTGTCCAGATCGCCAAAGAAGCGGCTTTCGCCCGTCAGGCGGGTATCTACAACGCCGTATTCGCTCTTATCGCAGGGAGATACCTGGCCGCCCAGAGAATGGCACATAAACTGCATGCCGTAGCAGATGCCCAGCACCGGCACGCCCAGCTCAAACACGCCGCGATCACACGCGGGCGCGTCGGGCGCGTACACATTGTCCGGGCCGCCGGTAAAGATGACGCCGATAGGATTGGCCGCGCGGATCTTTTCCAGCGGGGTATCGCAGGGCCAAATCTCGCTGTATACGCCCAGCTCGCGCACGCGGCGGGCAATCAGCTCCTTATACTGGCCGCCGAAATCAAGAATAATGACTGTCTGATACATCTGCTCCCAACCTTTCCTTCCCCATGCCTAAATACAAGAAAATCCGGCTCCCTCTTCCGCATGGCGGAAAAACGAGCCGGTCAACCGGCAATGATGCGCTCGGCGGGAAAGCCGCCCTTCATCGGGGCGACAACCGCGCGCACGGGCGTCGTCTGGCACAGGAAGCGTCCGAGCATGCGTCATCTCCCCTTTCGAGATACATTTACAATTAAGTATTATAGGGCGGGCGCACGGGCTTGTCAATGCCCCAAAATACACAAATTTCTTTCCGAAAACAACATAAAAACAACGCCCGTTGCTATTGACAAAATGCGCTGGATTGCCTATAATTCGCTTCATTGTGCGGCGCTAAAAAGCCGCCAATATAAGATGAAAGGACGTGCGTCTCATGGGCAATGCGGCAGACAGTTTCGGATCAATGGTATTTTCAAGCAGCGTGATGCGACAGCGCCTGCCCGGCGATGTGTATCGCGCGCTCAAGCGTACCGTACGCGGCGGGCATAAGTTGGATCCTGCGGTGGCGGGCGCGGTGGCCGAGGCCATGAAGAACTGGGCCATTGAAAAGGGCGCTACCCACTATACGCACTGGTTCCAGCCCATGACGGGCATCACCGCCGAAAAGCATGAGGCGTTTCTGCGTCCCACGGACGATGGCCGCGCCATCATGGAGTTTTCGGGCAAGGAATTGATCCAGGGCGAACCGGACGCTTCCTCCTTCCCGTCGGGCGGTCTGCGCGCCACCTTTGAGGCCCGCGGCTATACGGCTTGGGATCCCAACAGTTACGCCTTTATCAAGGATGGCGTGCTGTGCATTCCCACCGCGTTTTGTAGCTATGGCGGCGAAGCGCTGGATAAAAAAACCCCGCTGCTGCGCTCCATGGAGGCGCTCAATCGCCAGGCCATGCGCATTGTAAAGCTGTTCGGCCATGACGATGTACATTCCGTGCGTCCCAGCGTCGGCCCGGAGCAGGAGTATTTCCTGATCGACGCCGATATGTTGTCCAAGCGCCGCGATATCCTGTATACCGGCCGCACCCTTTACGGCGCGAAGCCGCCCAAGGGTCAGGAGCTGGACGATCATTATTACGGCGTGGTCAAGCCTCGCGTGGCGGCCTTTATGCATGAGCTCAACAGCGAGCTGTGGAAGCTGGGCGTGTCGGCCAAGACCGAGCATAACGAGGTGGCTCCCGCGCAGCATGAGCTTGCGCCCATCCACAGCGTGGTCAATATCGCCGCCGATCATAATCAGCTGACCATGGAAATAATGAAAAAGGTGGCGCAGAAGCACGGCATGGTGTGCCTGCTGCACGAAAAGCCCTTTGCGGGCGTAAACGGCTCGGGCAAGCACAACAACTGGTCGCTGGTCACCGATACCGGGGTCAACCTGATGGAGCCGGGGGATACGCCCAGCGAGAACGCGCAGTTTTTGCTGTTTCTGTGCGCGGTGCTGCAGGCCATGGACGATTATCAGGAGATGATGCGCATCACCGTGGCCAGCGCGGGCAACGATTGCCGCCTGGGCGCCAGCGAAGCGCCGCCGGCCATTATGAGCGTGTTCCTGGGCGACGAGCTGACGGGCATCCTGGAAGCCATTGAAAACGATACGCCCGTGGGCACAAAGGAAAAGGAGCTGCTGCGCGTGGGCGTGCATACCCTGCCGCGCTTCCCGCGCGATACCACCGACCGCAACCGCACATCGCCATTTGCCTTTACCGGCAATAAGTTTGAATTCCGCTCGGTGGGCGCGCCCATGTCCATTTCGGGCTGCAACATCGCCCTCAATACGGCCGTGGCCGAGTCGCTGCGCCAGTATGCCGATATCCTGGAAAAGGCCGATAGCTTTGAGGATACCCTGCATACCCTGATCAGGGATACCATCCGCGCGCACAAGCGCATTATCTTTAACGGCAATGGCTACGATGAGGCCTGGGTGCAGGAGGCCGCCCGCCGCGGGTTGAGCAATCTGCCCACCACGCCCGATTGCCTGCCGCACTATGTAACCGACAAGAACGTTGCGCTCTTTGAAACGCACAAGGTATTTTCCGCGGCCGAAATGCGCGCCCGCTGCGCCATCATGGCAGAAAACTATTGCAAGGTGACGCGCATCGAGGCTGTGACCATGCTGGAAATGGCGGATCACGATATCCTGCCTGCCGTGAGCGCCTATTGCGATACGCTGACTGAGCGGCTGAGCCACCGCGCCGGCCGGTACGAGCAGGAAACGCTGGCGCTGCTGAGCAAGCTGCTGGACGACGCCTACGACGCGCGCTGCCGCCTGGAAAAGGCGCTGGAGCATACGGCTGGCGGGGCGGACGAGCATGCGGCCGATCTGTACCGCGATGAGGTGCTGCCCGCCATGCGCAGCTTGCGCGAGGCGGCGGACGCGATGGAGGTGCGCATGCCCGCGAATGCGTGGCCCTTCCCGTCCTATGGCGAGCTGCTGTTTAGCGTAAAATGACACCTTTATAGTGAAAATCATCATTGACGAAACGGGCTGCTTTCTTTACAATGAAAGCAGCCTGTTCTTTAATGGCATTTCTCCGCGCAGGCGGATCGTAAATAACATGAAAAATCAAAGGAGGAAAAAACAATGAAGCGCCCCATCAATATCTGCTCCGGCCAGTTTGGCGATCTTACCCTGGAGGAACTGTGCAAAACCATGCACGAAATCGGCTACAACGGCATTGAAATTGCTACGCAGGCGCATCTGGATGTCCGCCGCGTGCTGACCGACGCAGCCTATCGTGATCGGATCGACGAAACCCTGAACAAGTACGACATGCACATCGGCGCGATTTCCGCGCACCTGATCGGCCAGTGCGTGGGCGATAACTGGGATCCCCGCCTGGATAACTTTGCCCCCGCGCACTGCAAGGGCAATCCCGAGGCCATCCGTGCCTGGGCTATCGAGGAAATGAAGAACGTCGCCTATGCGGCAAAGCTCCTCAATGTCAAGGTGGTCACCTGCTTCCTGGGCTCTCCCATCTGGGCGATGTGGTATTCCTTCCCGCAGACCACGCCTGAAATGGTGGAGGCTGGTTTCCAGAAGATCAAGGAGCTGTGGACGCCCATCTTTGATATCTATGATGAATGCGGTGTGAAGCTGGCGCTGGAGGTGCATCCCACGGAGATCGCCTTTGACTATTACAGCACCAAGCGCCTGCTGGAAACGCTGGATTATCGTCCCACCCTGGGCCTGAACTTTGACCCCAGCCATCTGCTGTGGCAGGGCGTGGATCCGCAGACCTTCCTGCATGACTTTGCCGATCGCATCTATCACGTCCATCTCAAGGACGTGAAGCTCCGCCAGGATGGCCGCGCGGGCATTCTAGGCTCTCATATTGAGTTTGGCGATACGCGCCGCGGCTGGAACTTTGTATCCCTGGGCCATGGCGATGTGGACTTTGACGGCATCATCCGCGAGCTGAACCAGATGGGCTATCACGGCCCCCTGTGCGTGGAGTGGGAAGACAGCGGCATGGAGCGCATCTTCGGCGCGACCGAGGCGTTTGAGTATGCCAGCCAGATCAACTTTGAGCCCTCCACCTTCAGCTTTGATTCCGCCCTGAAGCGCGATTAAGCCATTCCCTGCACCCGCCTAAAAGCCGTCGTTCCTGCAAAGGGGCGGCGGCTTTTACGTGGGGGATTACTGGATTTTGCTTAGTCCGTTGTTCAGGTACAGATCGAAGGTTTCAATCAGCATATCGGCCGTCAAATAACCGGCGCAATAGGCGTTGACGAAGGAATAATTGTCCTCCAGATCCCACAGGATGATGCGGTTATAGCGGCTGCACGCGCCCAGGCAATAGTGCTGGGCTACTTCGCGGTAGACTGCGGCCAGCGCTTCGGGATACTTGTCCGATTGCGCGTCGGGGTGCAGCTCAAACGCGCTGCGCCAATCTGGATGCTCGCTGTAATACTTGAGGAATTCCATCGCGATATCCTGATTGGGGCTTTGCGGATGCAGCATGAACCAGGTCAGCGGGCCATGGTAAGCGGAAGCGTCATAGCGGCTCAGCTTAAAATCCATCAACACTTCCTGCCCGTCCTCCAGGAAGGTTACATAGATCAGATCGTCGATAATCCGCTGCTTTTTGCCTGCGGAAGCGACAGCCTCCGCGCGGGGCTCCAAGCTCCAGATGCGCTTATAGGATTCCAGCAGCTTGCGGAATTTGGGCGTATCAAAGGTGAAGCCTTCCATTTCATCGGCGGACTTGCCCTCGCACAGATAGTGCAGATAGGCGATCATTAACTGTGACCATACATGCTCTTTTTCATCTTCCAAGGTTGTAGGGTACTCCAGCTGATAGGTCGCAATGCGCTCCGGGTATTCCTCGGCGGTGTACCAGGCATAGACCAGATCCATGTATTCGTCCACGGTTTCCGGCACGGGACCCAGGTTGAGCTTTTGCAGAATACCAGGATCGATGCTGTCATGCCCCGGCCAGATTTCCACCGGATAGGCATACAGCATATTCTCGCGCATCACAAAATCGGCAACCTGCGGATACATGGAGCGCACGTCGTCAATCAGCGCTTTGTCCGTCAGCGGGGCTACCAGATTCTTATCCATCAGCGCCTGCAGATCAACGCTGGTGGAACAGCACCAGATTAGATCGACGCCGCTCTCGTAGGAAGACAGCGCGTCTGCATACCAGGCATGCGCGTCGGGATTGCTATTGCTGCCCTCGACAAGCCTGATTTCAACATTCGGATGCAGCGCCTGGAAGGCTTCTATTGCATCCATAAAGTTAAGCTCCGATCCGCCGCCGCCAAAGGAGATGGTCAGCGTGCGCTCGGGGGTGGCTGCGGTTTCAGCCAGGGCCAAGGGGAAGCATGCGGCTACCAGCAGGCAGGATAACATCAGGGCGAGCAGCCGCGTCCAGGGCGCCTTGCGCATGGGGAACCTCCTTGTTTCGTTGAGTTTGGATTGGAAGATCAGGTTCTTAAGGGACAGTGTACTGATTGGAGTTTTCAATAGCTTTGGACAGTGAAACGTCAAGCATGCTGATTATTTGATCCTCTGTTATCTGGCTTTTGCCCGTGGAATAATCCATGATCAGCCCAGGCGCGTCGATATCGGAAAGCAGGATACGGATATAGCGGGCGCATGCGCCGAAGCAATAGCGCGCGGAGATTTTACGATAGGCAGTCACCGCGTCTTCATTGAAAGGATAGCTTTCGTTGGGGTGTAACCGCATAGCAGAAGATGCGTCCATCTGATTGGTGTAAGCTTTCAAAAAGGACAGCGCCGCTTCTTTGTTTGGGCTGCTTGCGTTCAGCAGGAAGAAGCTGATGCTGGTATGCACGGCAGGCGCGCTTTCTGCATCCCACGCCGGATCAAATAGGACATGCTGCTCATATTCCTGAAAGGGCGAGATGTAAGGCTGCGCAAATACCTGCCGCCTGATATCTCCGCGCGCTAGGTATTCCGGGTTAGTCAGATTATGCATGACAGCGCGCTCTGCCTCGCGGGCACGGTCGCTTAATTCGAGCGCTGCAAAGGCCTTGTACTTTTCAAGCATTGCGCGAAAGGCCGGCGTGTCAAAGGAAAAGTCAACAGCCTCCCCGGCGCTTTTTCCCTGACAGATGGCATGCACATAGGCAACCAGCATTCTTTCCAGCAGATCGTGCTGGGCTTGAGCAAGCACATCAGCGGAATCCAGCTTATGTGCCATGGTGCGTTTGGGATACTCGCCTGACGAGTACCACCGATAAGCCAAGCTGATGTGTTCCTCTATGGTGCTGGGCACGCTTCCCAAATCGAATTTTTCAAACAGATCGGGGAAGAATACGCGGTTGTTGTAAGTTTCCAGATCAATGGGGAAGGCATAAAGCGCTTCATTGCGCATGATATAAGCAGCTAAGCTCGGAATCATGCTTTGGACATTGGCAATCAGCGCTTGATCTGCAATCGGCGCGATGCTTCCGCTTGCAATCAGCGTCTCAAGGTCTGTGTTTCTGCTGGAGCAGAGATACAGGTCAAAGCCATGATGCGCAGGAGAAGCCGAAAGACAGGCGTCACCGCATACCTGTATGGAGATATCTGAAATGGATTGAAACTCAGCGAATAGAAAGCTGTTTTGCAAAGAAGCGTCCACATGAATACGCAGCGGCGTGTGCTGTATAGAAATGGCAGGCTCTGCCAAGAGAGCCTGCGCAGGAACGGCAATGGCCAGCAAAACGGCCATTGTGATGGCGAGATATTTGCGGGTTTTATGAATATGAGACATGATTCCTCCTTTGGATAAGAAGCTACCGACATTATTCATGCAGTTCTTTATATCCAACGCTTGCTGCGGCGCGCAGAAAGCGAGAGAGGAAGCGGGAGGGAAAAGCGGCTTCTTCATGGTGTGTTCCTTTCATCATCAGGTAGATCGCAGTAGCTGCAATCTGTAAAACGGTGAATAAGGTAACGCCTTGAGAAAGAAAATGAGACTTACAGGGTTTGGGCCGTTTAATTAACTTGGTTTCAATAGAAAATAGAGAGTCTCTTTATGACACGATTATAGCATATTGGGAAAATATTGCCAATGGAATAATTGTAAATTTGGCAACAAAATTGGGCATTTCATCCTGCCTGCCCAATTTTCGGACATGGCGGGGAAAGCGTCCATTTTTCTTTTCCGCGGGGTTTGCTATACTGCCTTCTGCACCCGGGAAAAGGGCGCGAAAATCCGCGTGGGAGGTGAATGAACGTGCGATCTACAAAAGCGATCCGGATTGCCAAAACCAGCTACATCATCCTGTCGGCGCTTTTTATTGTGCTGGGCGTGGGGCTGATTGCACTGCGCGATTTAAGCGTATCGCTGATCGGCATTGCGGCGGGGGTGATGCTGATCGCCTTTGGCATCGTCAAGTTGATCGGGTATTTTTCCAAGGATCTGTACCGGCTGGCGTTTCAGTTTGATCTGTCGCTGGGGCTGATGCTGGCGGTGCTGGGCGTGATCATCCTGCGCAACCCCGACCAGGCGATGTCGTTCCTGTGCCTGATGCTGGGCATCGCCACCATGGCGGATGGGCTGTTCAAGCTGCAATCGGCGCTGGACGCGCGCCGGTTCGGCCTGAAAAGCTGGCCGCTGATCCTGACGCTGGCCGTGGGGGCGGGCGTAGTGGGCGCGCTGCTGATGCTGCGGCCCATGCAAAGCGCGCGTGCGCTGACGGTGCTGCTGGGCATCGGCATGATGCTGGAGGGCGTGCTGAACCTGTGCGTGGCGCTGTTTAGCATCAAGATCATCCGACATCAGCGCGTTGACGGCGTTGAGGCCAGGGTGGAATAAATGGAAAGGTAGGAGTAAAACATGCGCTTATCCAAAGCGGTTGTGAAACACCGCGTGCTTATTCTGATTGTCGCGTTGCTGCTGCTCATTCCCTCCGTGCTGGGAATGGTCAATACCCGCATCAACTATGATATGCTGGACTATCTGCCCGAGGACATGGATACGGTCGTCGGCCAGAACGAACTGCTTGCCGATTTCGGCAAGGGCGCTTTCTCCCTGATCGTGGTGGAGGATATGCCCGCGCGGGACGTATCGACGCTGAAGGAAAAGATTGAGGCGGTCGAGCATGTGGACTCGGTGGTCTGGTATGATACCGTGGCTGACCTGAGCGTGCCCATGGAGATCCTGCCTGAAAAGATATATAACGAGTTCAACAATGGCGACGCGACGATGCTGGCGGTGTTTTTTGACAGCTCCACCTCGGCAGACGTTACCATGGACGCCATCCGCGAGATCCGCTCCCTGGCCGGCAAGCAGTGCTTTGTCACGGGCATGTCCGCGCTGGTGACCGATCTGAAGGATCTGTGCGAGCAGGAAGAGCCCATCTATGTGGCGCTGGCTGTGGCCTGCGCGTGCCTGGCCATGATGCTGCTGCTGGACAGCTGGCTGGCGCCGCTGATCTTCCTGGCCAGCATCGGCATCTGCATTGTGATCAACCTGGGCAGCAACTACTTCCTGGGCGAGATTTCCTACATCACCAAGGCGCTGTCCGCCGTGCTGCAGCTGGCCGTGACGATGGACTATTCCATCTTCCTGTGGAACAGCTACAATGAGCAGCGCACGCACATTGAGGATAAAAACGAGGCCATGGCCAAGGCCATCCACGAAACGTTTGTGTCGGTGCTGGGCTCCTCCATCACCACCATCGCGGGCTTTATCGCTTTGTGCTTCATGAGCTTCACCATGGGCCGCGACCTGGGCATTGTGATGGCCAAGGGCGTGCTGCTGGGCGTAATCGGCTGCGTAACCGTGCTGCCGTCGCTGATTCTGCTGTTTGACCGTCCGCTGCAAAGGACGCGCCATAAGGCACTGATCCGCAACGCCAACGGCTTTGCACGCAGGATCACCAAGGCTTTCCCCGTGTTCCTGGCTGTGTTTGTGGCGCTGGCTATCCCCGCCTATATGGGCTATGCCAAAACCAACGACGAGGTGTACTACGACATGGGTCAGTGCCTGCCGCAGGACATCGACTATGTGATTGCCCACAGCAAGCTGGCGGAGGATTTTGATATCGCCTCCACCCATATGCTGCTGGTGGACGCCAACCTGCCCTCCCGCGATGTGCGCAATATGAAGCGCGAGATGGAGGCCGTGGACGGCGTAAAGTATGTGCTGTCGCTGGAAAGCGTGGTTGGCAGCCGCGTGCCCGAGGAGGTATTGCCCGATTCCGTGCGCTCCATCCTCAAGAGCGACCGCTGGGAGCTGATGCTGATCAACTCCGAATACAAGGTTGCCAGCGATGCGGTGAACGATCAGATTGACAGCCTGAACGCGATCCTGAAAAAGTACGATCCCTCCGGCATGCTCATTGGCGAAGCGCCCTGCACCAAGGATATGATCGAGACGACCGGTCACGACTTCCAGGTGGTCAACCTGTTCTCCATCATCGCCATCTTCGTTATCATCCTGCTGGTGGAAAAGAGCCTGTCTCTGCCGGTGATCCTGATTGCCGTGATCGAACTGGCTATCTTCATCAACCTGGGTCTGCCGCACTATCTGGGACAGTCGCTGCCCTTTATCGCGCCGATCTGCATCTCTACCATTCAGCTGGGCGCGACGGTGGACTATGCCATCCTGATGACCACCCGCTACAAGGCCGAGCGCGTCAGCGGCAAGAGCAAGTATGAGGCTGTCAGCACGGCGCTGGCTACCTCCGTGCCCTCCATCATCGTCAGCGGCATGGGTCTGTTCGCCGCCACCTTCGGCGTGGCTGTGTATTCCAACATCGATATCGTCAGCTCCATGTGCATGCTGATGGCCCGCGGCGCGCTGATCAGCGTGGTATGCGTCATCCTGATGCTGCCCGCGTTCCTGATGCTGCTGGACGGCGTGGTGCGCCATACGACGCTGAATATGAAAGTAAAGGAGTAATAAAAATGAAAAAGCTCATGGCGATTCTGCTTTCGCTGACCCTGGCCTGCGCGGCTGTGCTGCCTGCCCTGGCCGAGGGGAAAAAGGACGAAACCGTGTATGTGCTGGCCAATTCGGACGGCTCTGCCCGCCGCATGATCGTAAGCGATTATCTGAGCAACCCGGACGGCGCGGATACCATCGCCGATGTATCCAATCTGGAAAAGATCCAAAACGTCAAGGGCAATGAAGCCTTTGCGGATGGCGTTTGGCAGGCCAAGGGCAATGAAATCTACTATCAGGGCGACAGCAGCGAAGCGCTGCCTGTTGAGCTGAAGATTTCTGCCACCCTGGACGGAACGGAGATTGCCCCTGCCGATCTGGCTGGCAAGAGTGGCCATGTCACCCTGCGCTTTGACTATGCGGTGAATGCCAGCTATACCAAGGATGCTGAGACCGTCGCCGTGCCCTTTGCCGTGATTACCGGCGCGCTGCTGGACAATGAAGTGTTCGCCAATGTGTCCGTTAAGAACGGCCAGGCCGTCAACGATGGCGACCGCACTGTGGCTGTGGGTTTGTGCGTGCCTGGCCTGACCGCGGGTTTGAAGCTGGAAAGCGACAAAGTGGAACTGCCTGAGTATCTGGAAATCAGCGCGGATGTGAAAAACTTCTCCCTGCCTGTTACCGTAACGCTGGCTACCAACGAGGCCTTTGCCGCTCTGGATGCTGATAAGCTGCAGGACGCCGACGCGCTTAAGGAAGCTGCCGATAAGCTGACCGATGCGATGACCCAGCTGCTTGACGGCAGCAACCAGCTCTATAATGGCCTGAATGATCTGAAGGACGGTACTACGAATCTGAACAATGGTATTAATCAACTGGCAGATGGTACGGTTTCTCTGGCGGCCGGCGCGGATACCCTCTCTACTGGCCTGACCACCCTGACCGCCAACAACGAAACGCTGGTAGGCGGCGCGCGCCAGGTGTTTGAAACCCTGCTGGCGCAGGCCAACGCGGCGCTGACACAGGCAGGTGTGGACGCAACCCTGACCGTTGAAAACTATGCCGATGTTCTGAGCAAGCTGGTGGAAGCCGTATCTGAGGAGGGTGTGACTGCCCAGGCTCGCGCGCAGGTGGAAGCCGCGGTGCGCGCTCAGGCGGATGCCGTGCGTAGCGAAGTGACCAAGGCTGTGCGTCCCCAGGTAGAGGCGCAGGTGACGGAAGCTGTGAAGGAAAACGTGATGGCGCAGATCCTGGCTACCCAGAACCTGACCATGGAAACGTATGAAGCCGCGCAGAAGGCTGGCCTTGTAACCGATGCGCAGCGTCAGCAGCTTGAGGGCGCGCTGAATCAGCAGATGCAGACCGCCCAGGTGCAGCAGGCTATCGCCCAACAGACCGAGGCGCAGATGGTCTCCGATACCGTGGCTGCCCTGATTGAGCAGAACACCGAGGAGCAGATCGGCCTGCTGGTGGATCAGAACATGCAGTCCGAAACCGTGCAGGCGCAGATTGCTGCCGCCTGCGAGCAGGGTGCGCCGCTCGTCACCCTTAAGGCCCAGCTGGATAGCTATAATACCTTCTATACTGGCTTGATTGCCTACACCAACGGCGCGTCCGACGCGGCCTCCGGTGCGGCGCAGCTCAAGGCTGGCGCGGATACCCTGCAATCCGGCGCGGCGCAGCTCAAGGATGCGATGCCTGCTTTGACCGACGGCGTGAACAAGCTGGTGGACGGCGCGAAGGCGCTGGCCGACGGCCTTACCACCTTCGATGCAGATGGCGTATCCAAGCTGACCAGCGCGATCAACGAGGATCTGGATCCCCTGCTGGCCCGCGCGCAACTGCTGATTGAGGCGGCGCAGTCCTACAATAACTACTCCGGCCTGGCCGAGGGCATGGACGGCGTGGTACGCTTCATCTATCGCACGGATGCGATTGAATAAACGATTTCCTTCCTGCCGATGCAAGTCAGCTAAAGCAGACTTGCATCGGAAACGTCATTTTCTTGTGAGCCTGCGGCTCACGGGCAGAAAATGACATAGGAAGCAGCCTGACGGCTGCTCCTCGCGCCGTACACGCCGCCGCTGCGGATTACATATGAAGGGGCTGCGGCCCCTTCATGCATCCCAGGAGCTTAAGCGAGACTTTTTTGACAATCTGAAAATGAACACATCCACCGGCATAGCCGGTGGATGTGTTCATTTGCCGCTCTTTTTTTGCCGGGTTTATATTATGTTCACATTTCTGTGGTAAAATATGGCCGAAAACATGGCAAGGGAGATGAACGCGCATGCTGACGCTTTCAAACATCCATAAGGAATATGCATCGGGGGAGCTGCGGGTAGAGGCGCTCAAGGGCGTCAGCCTGTCCTTCCGGAAAAACGAGTTTGTGGCGGTGCTGGGGCCTTCCGGCTGCGGTAAAACGACGCTGCTCAATATCATTGGCGGTCTGGATCGCTATACGCAGGGCGATCTGATCATCAAGGGCCGCTCTACCCGCGAGTATAAGGATGCGGATTGGGACAGCTACCGCAACCATTCGGTGGGCTTTGTGTTTCAGTCCTATAATCTGATTCCGCATCAGACGGTGCTGAGCAATGTTGAGCTGGCGCTGACGCTGGGCGGAGTGCCTGCCAAGGAGCGCCGTCGCCGCGCTGTGCAGGCGCTGGAACGCGTGGGTTTGGGCGATCAATTAAACAAAAAGCCCAATGAAATGAGCGGCGGCCAAATGCAGCGCGTGGCCATTGCCCGCGCACTGGTGAACGATCCTGAAATCTTGCTGGCCGACGAGCCCACCGGCGCGCTGGACAGCGAAACCAGCGTGCAGATCATGGACGTGCTCAAGGAAATTGCCAGCGACCGGCTGGTTATCATGGTGACGCATAATCCTGAGCTTGCCGCGCAGTACGCCACCCGCACCATCCGTTTGCTGGATGGCCGCGTGACGGACGACACCATGCCCTTTGACGGGCAGGACGATATGGCGCAGCCGCCTGCCCGCACGGGGGCGACCTCCATGCATTTTGGCACGGCGCTGCATCTGTCCCTGAACAACCTGATGACCAAGAAGGGCCGCACCTTTATGGTGGCGCTGGCGGGCAGCATCGGCATTATCGGCATCGCGCTGATTCTGTCGCTTTCCAACGGCGTAAACGAGTATATCAAGAGCGTGGAGGAGGATACGCTGGCGCAGTACCCGCTGACCATTGAATCCGAAACCATGAACCAGTCGGCTCTGCTGACCGCCATGATGAGCGCCTCCTCCGGCAAGGATATCCCGCACGAGGAGGGCCGCGTGTATTCCAGCAACGTCATGGGCGATCTGATGAGCGCGATGGTATCGGAGGTAAACGCAAACGATCTCCCTTCCTTCAAGGCGTATCTGGACGGCTCACAGGAAATCGCCGACCTGACCAGCAGCATCGCCTATGAGTATGGCTCTACCCTGCGCATATATAATCGTAACGCCGTGGGTGGCGTGCAGCAGGTGCAGCCCAGCACGGTGATCGACACCATGACTAACAGCTCCATGATGAGCAACGCGAATGCGCTGGCGTCCATGTCTTCCATGTCGTCGCTGTCGCAGATGACGAGCATGTACAACATGAACGTGTTCTTTGAGCTGGCGGGGGCAAGCGTCCACCGCTCGGGCAGCTATGAGCTGCTTGCCGGCCATATGCCACAGAAATACGACGAGCTTTTGCTGGTTGTGGGAGAGGACGACGATATCAGCGATACCACGCTGTATACCCTGGGATTGCGTGATCAAAGCGAAGTGCAGCAGCTGTTTATGACGCTGCTGACTGGCAGCACCGTGCAAACCGAAACGATCAGCTATTCTTACGACGATTTGCTCAACCTTACCTTCACCCTGGTGCTGCCCGGCAATCTGTATCAGGAGCAGGGGGATGGCATTTACGCCGATATCAGCGGCGATGAGGCGGCGATGAGCCAGGCGCTGGATCAGGGCGTAACGCTGCATATTGCGGGCATTGCGCGCAGCAGCAGCAATTCCATGATCAGCAGCATGATGGCCGGCGGCGTGGGCTACACCCACGAGCTGGTGGAATATGTGGTATCGGCCAATAACGAAACGCCCGCCGTCAAGGCGCAGCGCGCGCATCCCGACACCGATATCTTTACCGGCATCAATTTCAGCGGCGGCGTGGATATGGAGCCCAGCATGGAGATGCTGGACACCTATCTGAATTCTCTGCCGCAGGAGCAGCAGACCGCCGTGCGCGCCATGATCGGCATGATGAGCGAGGAACGGATTCTGTCCATGATGCGCGCCGAAATGGCCAAACAAAAGACCGACGCCACCTACGAGAGCAACCTGGCCAAGCTGAACGCAACCAACCTGGATACGCCCACGCAGATCAAGATTTATCCCATCGATTTTGAAAGCAAGCAGCGCATTGTGGATTTGATTGAGCAATACAACGCGCAGATGCAGGCCGCGGGGCATGAGGAAGGCGTGATCCGCTATACCGATTATGTGGGTTCGCTTATGTCCTCCGTCACCACGATTGTGGATACCATTTCCTATGTACTGATCGCGTTTGTGTCCATTTCGCTGGTGGTGTCCTCCATCATGATCGGAATCATCACCTACATCAGCGTGCTGGAGCGTACCAAGGAGATTGGCATCCTGCGTGCCATGGGCGCGTCCAAGGGCGATGTATCGCGCGTGTTCACCGCTGAAACGCTGATTATCGGCCTGGTGGCGGGCTTTCTGGGCGTGCTGGTTACATGGCTGCTCACCTTCCCCATCAACGCGCTGATTCACCATCTGACGCAGATTAACGCTGCGGCCATCCTGCCCGGCAGCGCTGCGGCGATTCTGGTGGCCATCAGTATGCTGCTGACCATCCTGGCCGGCGCGATTCCCTCCCGCATGGCTGCCAAGAAGGATCCCGTGGTGGCGCTGCGCACTGAATAATGCCTGCGGAGGACGGCTATGCCAAATAGTGAGTACGATAACGCGCATTTCTTTGAAGAATACGCCAAGATGTTCCGCAGCCAGCAGGGCTTGCCTGGTGCGGGCGAGTGGCGGCAGTTTCAGCAGCTTTTTCCCGATTTACAGGGGAAAAGCGTGCTGGATCTGGGCTGCGGCTACGGCTGGCATTGTAAATATGCTGCGCAGCAGGGCGCTTCGCGGGTGCTTGGCATTGACCTGAGCCAGCGGATGCTGGCGGAGGCACGGCGGCGCAATGCTGATCCCAAGGTGGAATATCGCCTTTGCGGCATGGAGGAGTATGAATATCCTGCGGACACCTGGGACTGCGTAATCTCCAATCTGTCGCTGCACTATGTGGCGGATATTGACCGTGTATTTGCCAATGTGGCAAAAACCCTGAAGCCGGGCGGGATATTTCTGCTGAATATTGAGCATCCGTGCTTTACTGCCGGGGTACATCAGGATTGGGTATACGGGTCGGACGGCAAGCCGCTTTACTGGCCGATTGATGATTATTTCCTGCCGGGCGAGCGCAGCACGGTGTTCCTGGGCTGCGAGGTGCGCAAGCAGCACCATACCCTGACGCAGATTCTGATGGGATTGATCCATCATGGCTTTGAATTGCAGGCAGTAGAGGAGGCACAGCCCTCGCCGGACATGCTGGATATTCCCGGCATGAAGGATGAGCTGCGCCGCCCCATGATGCTACTAGTGCGGGCAAAGCGCAGAGAATAGCAATTAAAAAGGGGGATTGCCCATGTGGCGATTGCCGGACGATGACAGCCAGCCTGTGATTGCCGCGGCGGAGCAGATTCACAGCGCACACCGTATGTGCCATTTGAAGCTGCCCAAAACGGCGATCCTGTTCTTTATGAGCAAGGGGCCGGAATATCTGACTGAACGCTATGCAGTGGCTGAACTGCCTGAACCGTTCCCGTGCTTTTTGCGGCGCAGGCCGGTGTGGCAGATGAATGATTGGCCAATCTGCTTCCTCTTTGGCGGTTCCGGCGCACCGCAGGCAGCCGACTCAGTGGAAACGCTGGCGGCGCTGGGAGTCAAGAACATCATTGCCGTGGGCATGTTCGGCGCTTTTTCGGCGGATGTGC
>ERZ825384.1191-NODE-1191-length-31459-cov-3.679945_pt1 | contig 31459 bp, 26 predicted proteins | sample MGYA00519931_ERZ825384 | MGnify/ENA primary metagenome ERZ825384 (study PRJEB31778, sample SAMEA3449200) | human gut metagenome | biome: human gut; feature: human-associated habitat; material: faeces | place: United Kingdom | collected 2010/2012 ...
TTCATCTCCAGTGCGCTCGACCAGCGCTGGAAGGCGAACATCGTCTGCCAGTACAGCCAGAAGTTCGTGCTCCAGAAGCTCTCGGGCAGCACCTCGGAGATCTTCTTGTCCTCGAGATCCTTCTCCGGCGTCAGAAAGAGCTTGGAGAGCGCCATGGCGGAGGCTTTGTCGAGAGCGAATTTCTTGTCGGTGTGGGCGTCCTCGCCGCGGTTCACACTGGCGCGGCAGAGAGAATAGTTCGGGTCGTGCTTGTTGAGCCAATAGTATTCGTCGAGCACCGTCACGTTCGGCGTCTCGATGCTCGGTACATCGCGGAACACGTCCCACATGACTTCGAAATGGTTGTCCATCTCGCGGCCGCCGCGCATATAGAAGCCCTTCGTGATGTCGCGGTAGCCGTCGCAGCTGCCGCCGGCAAGATCGTGCTTTTCGAGAAGATGGATGTGCTCGCCCTTCATCTGGCCGTCGCGGACGAGATAGAAGGCCGCGGTCAGACCGGCGAGACCGGTGCCGATGATATAGGCGGATTTGCTGTCGACGCCCTCCGGCTTTTCGGGGTGGGCGAAGGATTCATACGTTCCGGCAGAGTAATACATAATATTGACCTCCTGTGAGATTTGTTTTTCTTTTGATGGCTTTATATTACCCCAAAGAATTTTATTTACCATAAACAGAAGTGCCCCCGTGATAAGGGTTTTATCACGGGGGCGCGAAGTGTAAAGTTTTTGATCAAATCGGAGATTTTGTTTAAATTTTAAAGCGCGCGAGCGCTTCGCGGATCGAATCGTGGATGAGAAGCGCGAGCCGGTCCACGATCTTCTCCGGCTCCTCGGCCATGCCGTCGCGGATCCAGTCGAGCATGATGCCGATGAAAATGTAGCCGTAGACCTGCGCGATGAACGCCTTGTCCTCGTCGCGGACGGTCATTCCGGCGGACTGTTCGTCGATCACGCCGAGAATGAGATGGTCCACGGGCGGGCGGAGATACCGCTCGACCTGCTCGCGGTCCACACAGTGGTAGACGTTCAGAATGAACGGCTTGTTCTCCCGCACGGCCTCGAAGATCTGCAGGAGGCCCTGCTGCCAGGTGTCGTGCGTTTTCTTCTCCTCGAGCGCGCGGCGCGCGTCCTCCAGACATGACCACTCCACGAGATCGTAAATGTCCTTGAAGTGGTAGTAAAACGTCATGCGGTTGATGCCGCAGTCCTCGGCAATGTCGTTGATGGTGATCTTTGTGAGCGGCTTTTTGAGCAGCAGATTTTTGAGCGACTGCTCGAGCGCCCGCTTTGTTACCTGTGACATGGCGTTCTCCTTATCCGATATTTTGATTTTTCCCGTCCGCGAGCGCGAGAAGCGAGCGTTCCTGCTCGATCTCGCCCCGATACGGGTAGGCTTCGGCGATCTTTTCAAACCGGCCGCGCAGCAGGGCGGCGCGCTCTTTGGCGCCGTCGTGCAGCAGGGCGAGGGCGTACTCCGTGCGCAGCACGCTCGGGAAATCCTTCATCTGGCGCATGAAGCGGCGCTGCGGCTTGGTGAGCATCGCATCGACCGTGCCGCGGCGGTTTTCGCCGAGGAGCTCCAGATACATCTCGTCGCACAGCAAAAGCGCGCGGTAGAGCCCGACGAGGTTCGCCCCGCCGGAGAGCAGGCGCGACATCGCCTCGTGCGCCTCGGCGAAGCGGTGCTCGTCCATGAGGCGGCTGCAGCAGAAAACGCCGGTCGCGGCGACAAGGGCGTTCTGCATTGCCTCGTCCGACGGCATGACGAACCATTCGTCCGGCATATCGCGTAGGCGCTCGCCCTCCGTCTGGCGGCTGTTTACGGCCATTTGCAGATAAAAGGCGCGCATGGCCTCCGGATCGTGGCGCAGGGAGAAGGCGTTTTTGCCGTCGTTGTCGATCGGCCCGAGCCGGAGCGGGATGCCGTTCGTGAGCGCGAGATAAAGCCCCACGAACGCAAATAGAAAGAGCAGAGACGCGCCCACGCTGCCGCCGCCGGAGAGGAAGTACCCGCCGAGGGCGAGAAGCGCGGCGAGCAGATTCATAAGCGGCCCCGCGAGATTATAAAGCATCACCGGAATTTTCCCGTCCACGGGCTCCGGCGGCGTCATCAGGCACTGCCCGCCCGTCCCGGCGAGCTTCAGGCGGCGGAAGCAAAGCGCACCGTTTTCGCGCTGCAATTGGAGATTCCCGATGCGGAACGAGCAGAATTTATACCCTGTCAGCAGCCCGCCGATCAGATGGCCGGTCTCGTGCAGGATGGTCTGCAAGGCGAAAGAGACGCAGAACCCGAGAAATACGAAGAGGAACACGGCGAAAAAGCTCTCGTTTTCGGGAAGCGCATAGCCGACGCCCGCGCCGAGCCCCACGCAGAGAACGAGCGAGAGGATCATCCCCGGCTGAATGGCTGATGGCTTCTTATTCTTTGCCTTTGTGTCCATACTATCACCCGACGGCATTATAACAGATTTTTTGCCGGATGCAAATGCATGACAGCCCCGCCTCCTGCGCGGAAAACATTTGAAAAAAGGACGGGAATACTGTATACTGACTCTGTTTGTATATGGGGAGGGATCCGGATGACCGATATCGAGATCGCGCACAAGTGCGCGCTGAAAAATATTTCCGAGATCGCCGAGGCTGCGGGCATCGACGAAGCATATGTTGAGCCTTACGGCAGACACAAGGCGAAAGTTTCTCTCGACCTGCTGCGCGAAAAGGCCGCCGCGCCGGACGGAAAGCTCATTCTCGTCACGGCCATCACGCCGACACCCGCGGGCGAGGGAAAGACTACGACCTCCATCGGCCTTACCGATGCGCTCCGCCGCTGCGGAAAAAACGCGCTCGCCGCGCTGCGCGAGCCGTCGCTGGGGCCGGTGTTCGGCATCAAGGGCGGCGCGACCGGCGGCGGCTATGCCCAGATCGTCCCGATGGAGGACATAAACCTTCATTTTACCGGCGATTTTCACGCCATCGGCGCTGCCAACAACCTGCTCGCGGCGCTGCTCGATAACCACATTCAGCAGGGCAACGCCCTCGGGATCGACCCGAAGCAGATCACGTGGAAGCGCTGCGTCGATATGAACGACCGGCAGCTGCGGCACGTTGTGGACGGGCTCGGCGGCAGAGCGAACGGCTGCCCGCGCGAGGACGGGTTCGACATCACCGTGGCAAGCGAGATCATGGCGGTGTTCTGTCTCGCGGAGAGCCTTTCGGATCTCAGGGCGCGGCTCGGCCGCATCATCGTGGGGTATACCTATGACGGCGCGCCCGTTACGGCGCACGATCTCAGGGCCGAGGGCGCGATGACCGCGCTGCTGCGCGATGCGCTTTGCCCCAACCTTGTCCAGACGCTCGAGGGTACGCCCGTGCTCGTCCACGGCGGCCCGTTTGCGAATATCGCCCACGGCTGCAACAGCGTGCTCGCCACGCGCATGGCGCAAAAGCTCGCGGACTATACCGTCACCGAGGCGGGCTTCGCCGCCGATCTCGGCGCGGAGAAGTTCTTTGACATCAAGTGCCGTCTGGCAGATCTGCGCCCCCACGCCGTCGTGATCGTGGCGACGGTGCGCGCGCTCAAATACCACGGCGGCGCGGAGAAGGACGCGCTCGGCACGGAAAATCTCGAAGCGCTTGAAAAGGGCCTTCCGAATCTCCTGCGCCATGCGGACAATATTAAGAATGTATTTGGCCTTCCGTGCGTCGTGGCGGTGAACGTTTTCCCGACGGACACGGAAGCGGAGCTTGCGCTCGTGGCGGAGAAATGTGCCGCGCTCGGTGTGAAGGCTGTGCGCAGCGACGTGTGGGCGCGCGGCGGCGCGGGCGGCGAAGCGCTCGCGGCCGAGGTCGTGCGGCTCTGCGAGGAGAAAAACGAGTTCCGCTTTGCCTATGATCTTGACGGCACGATCGAGGAGCGGCTGGACGCTCTCTGCCGGAACGTGTACCGCGCGGACGGCGCTGTTTTCACGCCGGAGGCAAAAAAGCAGGCCGCGCGGCTCACGGCGCTCGGCTTTGGGGCGCTGCCGGTGTGTGTTGCCAAAACGCAGTACAGCTTTTCGGACGACGCGGCAAAACGTGGCGCGCCAGAGGGCTTCACCGTGACGGTGCGGGAAATCCGCGTCTCGGCGGGCGCGGGCTTTCTCGTCGCGCTCACGGGCAATATTATGACGATGCCGGGCCTGCCGAAGTCACCTGCCGCCGAGCGGATCGACGTGGACGAAAACGGCGTCATTACGGGGATGTTTTAAGAATGGAAATGCTCCGCAAAAGCGTGAATGATTTTACCGCCTCGCTCGCGTCCAAGGCGTCTGTGCCGGGCGGCGGCAGCGCAAGCGCGCTCGCCGGATCGCTCGCCGCCGCGCTCGGCGGCATGGTGGGGGAGCTCACCGTCGGAAAGGAAAAATACGCCGCCGTCGAGCCGATACTGCGTGAGCTGCTCGACGAGGCGGAAACGCTCCGGGGCCGGCTTCTGGACTGCGTGGAAAAGGATGCCGCGGCGCTCGCGCCGCTCGCAAAGGCCTATGCGATACCGAAAGACGATCCGCAGCGGGCCGAAACGCTCGAGGCGTGTCTCACCGCCGCCGCCGCGCCGCCGATGGAGGTGCTGGAGCTTACCGGGCGGACGGTGGAGCTGCTGCGCGGCTTTGCCGACATGGGAAGCCCCATCGCGGTATCGGACGCCGCGGTCGGCGCGGCTCTCGCTCTCGCGGCGCTTCGCGGCGCGGAGATCAACGTGCGTGTCAATACGCGGCTGATGCAGGATCGGGCGCGCGCCGCCGCGCTCGACGCGAAGGCTCACGTGCTCGTGGATAAGTACGCGCGGCAGGCCGAAAAGATCTATAACGATGTATACGGGAGGCTCGCGCGATGAGCATGCTTCTCCGCGGCGCGCCCGCTGCTGCCGCGCTCAACGAAAAAACGGCGCAGCTCGTATCCGGCCTGCGCGAAAAGGGCGTTGTCCCGACGCTCGCCGTCGTGCGCCTTGGAGCGCGCGAGGACGATCTCTCCTACGAGCGGGCGGCGGTGAAGCGCTGCGCCGCCGTGGGCATCGAAACGCGGTGCGTCTCTCTGCCGGAGAATGCTTCCGGCGAAGCGCTCGAAGAAACGCTGCGCTCCCTGAGTGACGATGCATCGGTACACGGCATACTGCTGCTGCGCCCGCTGCCTGCGGCGCTGGACGAGGCGCGCATACTGTGCGCCATCGCGCCGGAAAAGGACGTGGACGGCGCGGCGGAGGGCTCTCTCGCCGCGGTGTACGCCGGGACGGACGAGGGCTTTGCCCCCTGCACGGCGCAGGCGGTGCTGGAGCTGCTGGACTATTATAAAATCCCCATCGAGGGGAAGCGCGCCGTCGTGCTCGGGCGGAGCCTCGTCGTCGGACGTCCGGCGGCAATGCTGCTGCTGCACCGCGGCGCAACGGTGACGCTCTGCCACTCAAAGACCGAAAACGCGGCGGGCCTTGCGCGCGAAGCGGATATCCTCGTCGCCGCGGCCGGGCGGCGCGAGAGCGTCGGCGAGGCGTATTTCCGCGCCGGACAGACGGTCATCGACGTCGGCATACACTATAACGAAGAGACGCGAAAGCTCTGCGGCGACGTTGCTCTCGCCGAAGCGGATGGCGTCGTTCGCGCCGTTACGCCCGTGCCGGGCGGCGTCGGCGCGCTCACCACGGCGGTACTGGCCGCGCACACGGCAAAAGCCGCGGCGCGCCGGATAAAATAAATTCAATTCAGAAAACACATGACAGAGTAGGTGCAAAGCGTAAAGTGCCGCGGGATGGGATGTTGTCCGTGGACGAAGCGGCGAGAGCCGCGCGGTTTTGCTCCGCATCCGCTGCCACCCGAGGATACCGCTCCTTCCGTGGCAACTGTCACGAAAGGAGTCTTTTTACGCAATGAAAACAAGAAAACTCGCCCTGAACGCCGTGCTGGCGGCAATGTGCGCCGCGCTCGGCGCGCTCGCGCTCGATCTCAACAGCATCAAGATCACCTTTGAAAGCTTCCCCGTCCTGCTCGGCGCGCTGCTCTTCGGCCCGCTGGACGGCCTTGCCGTCGGGTTTGTGGGGACGCTTTTGTACCAGCTTCTGCGCTACGGCGTTTCGGCCACGACGCTGCTCTGGATATTGCCCTACGCGCTTGCGGGGCTCGTGACCGGCATTTACGCCAAGCGCCGCGGCTTTTCGCTCACGACCGGACAGACGGTCGGCATCGTCGTGGCCGCCGAGATGCTCGTCACGGCGCTCAACACGCTCGTCATGTACATCGACGCAAAGCTCTACGGCTACTGGTTTCCGGGCTTCATCTCGGCCATGCTGCTGCCGCGCGGCGCGGTGTGCATTGTGAAAGCCGTTGTGTTCGGCCTCGTGCTGCCGAAGCTGTGCGCGCGCGTGCGCCGCGCGCTGCCCGGAGAGGGAGGGAAAACACATGGAGCTTAACGAAGCGCTCGCTTTTATCCACGCCACCGACTGGAAGGGAAGCCGCCTCGGTCTGGAGCGGATGCGCGAGTTGATGCAGCGGCTGGGGAACCCGCAGGACAGCCTGAAGTTTATCCACGTCGCCGGGACGAACGGCAAGGGCTCGACGAGCACGATGCTTGCCTCGATCCTGACGGCGGCGGGGTATAAGACGGGGCTTTACACCTCCCCGCACCTTGTGCGCGTGAACGAGCGGTTCCGCATCAACGGCTCGGACATCCCCGACGCGGCGCTCTGCCGCGCCGCCGAAGCCGTGAAGGAGGCCGCCGATGGCATGTCCGACGCTCCCACGGAGTTTGAGATCCTCACCGCGATGGGCTTCCGGTATTTCGCGGCGGAGAAATGCGATGCCGTGGTGCTCGAGGTCGGTCTCGGCGGGCGGCTCGACGCAACGAACGTGATACCCTCGCCCGAGGCCGCCGTTATTACGAACATCGGCCTGGAGCACACCGCCATTCTCGGCCATACGCTCCCGGAGATCGCGCGCGAGAAGGCCGGGATCATCAAGCCCGGCACGACGGCCGTGACGTACCCGGTAAACGCCGCCGTGGACGCGGTATACCGGGAGATATGCGCCGAACGCGGCGCGGTGTGGCGCGGCGCGGCGTTTGACGCGCTGCAGGAGCGCGCCCACTCGCTCGCCGGGCAGCAGTTCGACTATAAGGACGAAAAAGACCTGACGCTGCATCTGCTCGGAGAGCATCAGCTCCGCAACGCGGCGCTCGCCATCGAAACGGTGAGCGTGCTGCGCGAAAAGGGGTGGAGCATCCCGGAGAGCGCGCTGCGCGAGGGACTTTCCGCGGCGCGCTGGGAAGCGCGGTTCGAGCTGCTGCGCTCCGATCCGCCCGTCATCGCCGACGGCGCGCACAACCCGCAGTGTGTTGAAGCGCTCGCGCGCAGTCTGGACGTGTATCTGCCGGGGCAGAAGGTCGTCTTTCTGCTCGGCGTGCTCGCGGACAAGGACTATGAAACGATGCTCGCCCGGCTGCTGCCGTACGGGAAGGAGTTTATCTGCCTGACGCCGGATTCGCCCCGCGCGCTGGGCGCGGACGAGCTTTGCGCGTATCTTCGCGCGAAGGGCGCGCCCGCGGTTTCGTGCGATACGGCAGCGGAGGGCGTGCGCCGCGCGCTGGAGGAAAGCGGCGGGGAAACGCCCGTCGTCGCCTGCGGCTCGCTCTATCTCATGGGCGAGATCCGCGAGGCAGTGAAGAGCGGCGGATAAAAAGGCAGGGGAGGGGCCGAGCCCCTCCCTGCCGGCATAGAGAGACTTTCGCGAGAGGGCCGTTTCGCTCTACGAAGAGGGGCGTTGCGCTTTGGCGGCGGGTCTGGTATAGTGGATAAAACGGTGTGGGGAAGGATTTCTTGATACGCTATGAACGGCAGTTATTTTCTTTTGACCAACCTCCTGTCCGAGGACGAAAAACGTGTCATCACGGGCATTGCCGCGCACATCGAGCGCGGCGAGAAGCGCGTCGGCATCCAGCAGATCGCGAGCGAGAATTTCCTCTCCGCCGCGTCGATCGTGAAAATGTGCAAGCGTCTCGGCTTTGACGGCTACAGCGAGCTCTATTACTATCTCAGCCGCCAGATGGACCGGCGCGGCGAGCGCAGCGCGGAAAATCTCAAAACGCTCGTGGACAACTATTCGGACGAACTGGTGAACGGCTTCTGCGCGCTGCTCGACGCTTCGCGCCAGGCGAAGATGTTCACGACCGGCGAGGGCTTTTCCAGCATCGTGGGCGAGTATATCGCGCAGCGGCTCTCCATCTGCGGCTTCATGGTCTATAATAACGTCCATTTCTATGACCACATGCTCTTCTGCTCGGCGCACGATCTCACCGACGAGGAGGCCGCGCCGAGCGTCATGTTCGCCGTGAGCCAGAGCGGGGAGACCGAGCCGGTGCTCAACGACGTGCGCCACGCCCGGCAGAACGGACACAAGATCGTGACGTTCACCAAGCGCGCCGATTCCGCGCTCGCGCGGCTCTCGGATCTCGTCATTGTGGTGGACGGCTCGAAGCAGACGCTCGCCGGGAGCCTGCCGAACCCCTTTTTCGGCCATGTGATCCTTGCGTTTGAAGAGCTCGTGGCCTACTATTTCGAGCGGGACACAAAGAACTAACATTTTTACTGAATCGGAAATTTTTTCTTTATCGGGGTGTGCTATACTCGCTTTGAGGAACGGCGCACCTTGCTTTTTGCGTATGCGCCGGAAAAAAATAAGAAGAGTATTATCGGAGGAAAAAGGATGAAAAAGATTTTTGCGCTCCTGCTCGCGGTCGTCATGACGCTCGGCCTGCTGGCCGGCTGCGGCACCGCCGCCGAGACCCCGGACACCGAAGCCCCGGCTACCGAGGCTCCCGCTGCGGAAGAGCCCGCCGCCGAACCCACCGCGAAGAAGATCGACACCCTGAAGGTCGCGTTCGTCCCGTCCCGCGAGCCGCAGGAGATCATCACCGTCACCGAGCCTCTCAAGGAGATGCTCAAGAACGAGCTCGCCGCTCTCGGCTACGAAGTCGGCGAGGTGGAGATCACCGTCGGCACGACGTATGAAGCGGTCGGCGAAGGTCTTGAAGCCGGCACGATCGACGTCGGCCTCATCCCCGGCGGCACCTACGTTCTCTATGACGACGGCGCCGAGGTCATTCTTACCGCCACCCGCGACGGTCTGAGCAAGGATTCCGACAACGCGAAGGATTGGAACGACGGCCAGCCCACCGAGGCTTCCGACCGTCAGGCGGTTTCCTACCGCGCTCTGTTCATCGCCGGCCCGTCCGAAAAGGGCAAGGAGCTGCAGGACAAGGTCAACGCCGGGGAAGAGCTCACCTGGGAAGACCTCGACGGCGCCAACTGGAGCGTCATGGGCACGTCCTCTCCCGCGGGCTACATTTACCCCGCTCTCTGGCTGCAGGACCACTACGGCAAGGGCATCTCGGATCTCTCCAGCGCCGTGCAGTCTGACTCCTACGCCAGCGCGTTCGCGCGTCTCGCCTCCGGTCAGGTCGACGTTCTCGTGACCTATGCCGACGCCCGCCGCGACTATGCCGAGCGCTGGAACAGCGAGTTCGGCCGTGAAGGCTCCATCTGGGAGGAGACCGGCGTCATCGGCGTCACCGCGCCCATCTACAACGACACCATCTCCGTGAGCAAGAACTCGCCCATCATGGATGCCGATCTGATCGCCGCGTTGCAGCAGGCGTTCATCAACATCGGCAATACCGATGCCGGCAAGCAGGTCATCGCCATCTACAGCCACAACGGCTACCAGATCGCGCAGTCCTCCGACTATGACAACGAGCGCGCCGCGCAGAAGCTCATCCAGGAGCTCTCCGCCGCCAACTGAGACACTTTCCCAACTGCGGGGAGGACGGTACAGCATCAAACCTTCCGCTGTGCCGCCCTCCCCGCGCGCTATATAAGAAAGAGGAGTCCGTATGATTGTATTTGACCACGTTTCCAAGGTATATCCCAACGGCACGGTCGGGCTGGACGATGTAGATCTCACGATCGCCGACGGCGAATTCGCTGCGATCATCGGCCGCTCCGGTGCGGGCAAGTCTACGCTGCTGCGTTCGGTGAACCGGATGCACCGGATCACCTCCGGCACGCTGACGGTGAACGGCACGGATGTGAGCTCGCTCTCCGGCAAGAGCCTGCGGCGTTTCCGCCGCGGCATCGGCATGGTGTTCCAGTCGTTCAATCTCGTGACGCGCACGAGCGTTATCCAGAACGTTCTGGCCGCGTGCGTGCCGGATATGCCGTTCTGGCGCGTGCTGCTCGGCGCGTTCCGGAAATCGGACAAGATCAAGGCGCTCGAATCGCTCGACAAGGTCGGCATTCTCGATAAGGCGTATATGCGCGCCGACCAGCTCTCCGGCGGCCAGCAGCAGCGCGTGGCGCTCGCGCGCACGCTCACGCAGGACCCGAAGATCATCCTTGCCGACGAGCCGGTCGCGGCGCTCGACCCTGTCACGGCCAAACAGGTCATGCAGGACTTCGTGCATATCAACAAGGACATGGGCATCACGATCCTTCTGAACATTCACCATGTCGAGCTGGCGCTGGAATATGCCGACCGCATCATCGGCATCCGCGCGGGAAAGATCGTCTATGACGGGCCGTCCGCCAACGTTGATAAGGACGTTCTCGCCGCGATCTACGGCGAGGATGAAACGGAGGAACCCGCATGAGTCTCTACGACCGCGTGTTCAAGCCCCGCACCTACACGCTCTCTGACGGAACGGTCGTGAAGGAAAAACGCAGCCGCGCGCCGATCGTTATTCTCATCGTGGTGGCGCTCGCGGCGGTCTCCGTGCGCGTGACGGGGTTTGATTTCGCCGTGCTCGTAAAGCGCGGCAGCAAGTTTTTCGACATTCTCAAGGCCATGTTCCCGCCGAACACCGCCTATCTCTCCAAAATCTGGACGCCGCTGTGGGACACGATCAAAATGTCGTTTCTCGGCTCGTTCATCGGCGCGGTGCTGGCCATCCCGTTCGCTATCGCCGCGGCAAGCAATATCGTTACGAACCGCGTCGTCGTATTCATTGTGCGGCTCTTTCTGAGCCTCGTGCGCACGCTGCCGACGCTCGTGTGCGCGCTGATCGCTACCTACATCTTCGGTCTCGGCACGATGGCGGGTACGTGCGCCATCGCCGTTTTCACGTTCGCCTATGTCGGCAAGCAGCTTTTTGAGATCATCGAAACGGTCGATATGGGGCCGTATGAGGCGATGGAGGCGCTCGGCGCAACGCGCCTGCAGGCCTTCACGACCGCCGTGTTCCCGCAGGTGCTGCCGACGTATCTTTCCGTTTCGCTCTTCTGTCTGGAGGGCAACGTGCGCTATGCGTCCATCCTTGGCTACGTGGGTGCGGGCGGTCTCGGTCTCATTATGAATGAGAAGATCGGCTGGCGCGAGTACGACAGTCTCGGCATGATCCTCATCGTTCTTTTCGTGACCGTCATCGTCATCGAGGCGCTCAGCCACTGGCTGCGTAAGCGCCTGACCTGAGGGGGGAAGCTATGGACAAGAAAATTCTCAGGGCCTACGAATCCGCGCCGAAAACGTGGATCCGGCAGCTCCTTGCGGCGTTCATCGTCGCGTGCCTGCTCGCGTGGTCGGGCAGCGCCGTGCGCGTGAGCAACCCCACCGGCAACGGCCTCGCCGTGGCAGGGAACATCCTCTCCGGCATTTTCCACCCGTCGGGAAAGCTCCTTTTCACGCTCGGCACGAACGGCGTGCCGTATCTGCTGCTGGAGACGTTCTGCATCGCGTTTCTCGGCACGATCGTCGGCGCGGTCATCTCGCTGCCGCTGGCGTTCCTTTCGGCGAGCAATCTTGTGCCGAAGCCGATCGCGCTCATCGGGCGCACCGTGATCGCCGCCATCCGCACGATCCCGGCGTTTGTGTATGGCCTTATGTTTATCCGCGTCACCGGCCCCGGGCCGTTCGCGGGGCTTCTCACGATGTCGCTCTGCTCGATCGGCATGGTGACGAAGATGTTCATCGAGAGCATCGAGGATCTCGACAAGCGCATTCTCGAATCGCTCGACGCCGCCGGATGCACCACGTTCCAGAAGATCCGCTACGGTATCCTGCCGCAGCTCACCGCGGACTTCACCTCCACGATCATCTACCGCTTTGACATGAACCTGCGCGACGCCACCGTTCTCGGTCTTGTCGGCGCGGGCGGCATCGGCGCGCCGCTCATCTTTGCGATGAGCTCTTACCGCTGGAACGAGGTGGGCGCGATACTGCTCGGACTCATCGTGCTCGTGCTCATCATCGAGTGGATCTCCGCGAAGATCCGCACGAAACTTGCAAGGGGATAAGACGCTATGGCAGATAAGAAGCTGACTGTTTACTTCACTTCCGACCTGCACGGATACATTTACCCCACGGACTACCGCAGCCGCGACGAGCGGGACATCGGCCTTTTCAAATGCGCGAGCCGCTTTGAAAAGGACGGGAATACGCTCGTCATCGACGGCGGCGATCTGCTGCAGGGCTCGCCGCTGGGCGCCTTCTGCCACGACACGATCGGCGACGGCCGCGCCTTTGCCGGGATCATGAACCGCTGCGGCTACGACTATGTGACGCTCGGCAACCACGATTTCAACTTCGGCACGGACTATCTCGACTCGTATCTCGGAAATCTGAACGCGCGGTGCGTGTGCGAAAATGTGAGCGCGAAAAACGGCTGTGCGCCGCTCTACCCGGCGCGCGTCCACACGCTCGAAAACGGCCTTCGCGTCGGTATCGTCGGCATCGTGACGGACTATGTGAACATCTGGGAACGGCCGGAGCATATCGCCTCCATCCGCATTTCCGACCCGATCCCGGCGGCGGCTGCGGCGCTCGAAAAGCTCAAAAGCATTTCGGACGTTACGCTCTGCGTCTACCACGGCGGCTTTGAGCGCGATCTTGCCACGGGGCGCGTCCTCTCCGCCACGCACGAAAATGTCGCCTACCGCATCTGTCAGGAACTGGATTTTGATATCCTGCTGACCGGCCACCAGCACATGTCCGTGCCGGGGCAGACGCTTTTCGGCACGTTCGTCGTGCAGCCGTCCGACCGCGGGCAGGAGTTCATCCGCGTCGAAGCGGTGCTCTCCGGGGAAGAAAAGCGCATCACGAGCGAGACCGTCCCCGCGCACGGCGCGTGCCGCCGCGAATGGCTCGAGGAGTTTTCCGAGATGGAGCACGGCGCGCAGAACTGGCTCGATGAAGTGATCGGCACGCTGCCGCACGCTCTCACGCCGGACACGCCGCTGCGTATGGCGTCGGAGGGAAATGCGCTCGCCGATCTCTTCAATGCGGTGCAGCTCTGGGCGAGCGGAGCGCAGCTCTCGGCGACGAGCCTTGCAAACGATGTGGCGGGACTGCCCAAAACCGTGCGCCGCCGCGATCTTCTCATCGCGTATCCGTACACGAACACGCTTGCGGTGCTGGAGATCACCGGAAAGGTTTTCAAAGCGGCGCTCGAGCGCAGCGCGGAGTATTTCTCGCGCGGCGAGGACGGGAGGCTCTGCGTTTCGGACGTTTTCCTCCGGCCAAAGGTGGAGCATTATAATTACGACTACTATGCCGGCGTCTCGTATGTGTACGATATCTCCCGGCCTGTGGGCGAGCGGGTGATATCCATGCGCGTGAACGGGCAGGACGTGCGCGAAGAGGACACCTTTACCATCTGCCTCAACAGCTACCGCGCCAGCGGCACGGGCGGGTACGACTTTTATGTCGGCTGCCCTGTCGTGCGCGAGATCGGCACGGAGATGGCGGATCTGATCTTGGATTGTTTCAAAGAATTTAAGGGCAATATCCCGGCGATGCAAAGCGATTTTCGCGTGATCTGAACATTTCCGGGAGAATAGAATATTACGTGCACGCGGCGCAGGATGTCCGGCGGGAAACCAACGCTTGACACCTGCGCCGCTTGCGCGTAATATAAAAAAGGTTAAGGATTTCTTGATTCGATAGAAAAACCAAATTTTCCCGCGGGTCTTCCGCAGAAAGGGGGCGGCTATGCTTCCCTACATCGTCACCATTCTCGGCGCATACCTCATCGGCTGTTCCAACATGGCACTGTATCTCTCCCGGTGGAAGGGCGTGAACCTTCGCGCCGGCGGGTCGAAAAATCTCGGCGCTTCCAACGCTTTTGCGCTCATGGGATGGAAGGCGGGACTGCTCGTCGCCGTCCATGACATCGGCAAGGCCGTACTCGCGGTCGAGCTCTCCAAGTGGATCTTCCCGGACGTGCCGCTGCTCGGCTTCATTGCGGGCGTGGCGTGCGTGCTGGGGCATATGTTCCCGTTCTATCTCAAATTCAAGGGCGGCAAGGGCTTTGCCTCGTATCTCGGCATGATCCTCGCCATCAACTGGAAGGTTGCGCTGTGCATTCTCGCGGCGGTCGTTATCCTCACTGTGCTGACGGATTACATCGTCGTCGGCACCGTGACGAGCGTTGTCTCGTTCCCGATCTATACCGCCATCCGCAGCGGCTGGCTGCCGCTCGTCATTCTCTGTGTGGCGACGCTTGCCATACTCATCAAGCACCGCGAAAACTTTGTCCGCATCTGGAACGGCACGGAGATGGGCCTTTCCAGCGCGGGACGCGGGAAATATAAGATGAAATAAGCAATTCAATATGCTGAAAACGGGAGGACAGATCGTCCTCCCGTTTTTGCTGCGCTATGAAAAGGGCGTATTTCAGCGCCTGCGTTACTCCGAGTTCTCCTTCTCGTTTTGCTTCTCCCATTCCACCAGCCAGGGGTGTTCCTCGTACAGTTTACGGCGACGCGCATCAATTTCTGCGTTTGCTTTTTCCAAGCGCCGCTTTCGCTCTTCAATATTTGCGTACTCGGCATCCAGATCGAGACCAGAAGCACGACCGTTTTTTTCGCAGTCGGAAAGAGCGCAGTCAAAGGCGGCGCTGTCCGACAACCCCGCGGACTTGTAGATATTGTATTCCGTGTTGAGCTCAAGAAGCTCTATCAGAAAACCCTTCAGACTCATCACACATACCATCTTTTATAATGCCGTTACCTACGGTGAAAGGTGAAAACTGCGGACGAAGCGACAGCGCGTAGCCGCGCGAGTAAGATTGATCATTGTCTCTGTTTTTTTTGCTTCTTCTCGGATCCGAATCGCTTCCTGCCGGAATTTTTCGGCTTTTTCATATGTCCATGGGTTTTCCTCGCGCAGTTTGCGGCGGCGCTCTTCCAGCGCGGTTTTGGAAGCGTCGATCCGCTGAAATTCCTTTTGAACTGCGGAATATCTCGCATCGGTTTTGGCTTTTTCGGCAATATACGCATCAACGTCGCCTGATGCTGCGCAGATGTTCTCAAGGGTTTCGGGGCGTTCCGTATTATGTTTTTCTTCTGACAAATTGCAGCGGCGTTCAGTAAGCGCAGAGGAAGGATTTCTTTTCTCGCTTTGTTTAAAGAACGCTGTGTTGGCTTCCATGTCGGCCAAAAAAGACGCTTCTTCCGGGGAACACCCAACGGATCGATACCACGAGGCGTTGACCGTCCGATCCAATACGTCGAGAAGAAATTCTTTGAAACTCAAATCGAACACTTCCTTTCTGCCATATATGCCAAGCAGACGGCCAAATTGCAATCATTTCCAGTAAATAAATTTTATCACTTTTCCCGATAATGCTCAAGTACAGGCGGCAGAAATGCGCCGCAATATGCAAAAAGCTCCCGCCCTTAAGGGCAGGAGCTTTCTGGCAGCGGGAGAAGGATTCGAACCCTCACATACGGAGTCAGAGTCCGCTGTGCTACCTTTACACAATCCCGCTATATCGCAAACGCAAGGGTTATTATACCCAATTTCCGGCGAATGTCAAGCGGAATCGGCAAGTTTTCTTTGAATTTCTTTTATTTTTTCGTGCGGCAGTCGATGGAGACGCTCTCCCCGGTGCGCAGGAAGAACAAAACGCCCTCCCGCACCGGCTTTCCGAGCAGCCGCGTGAGCGCGGCTGCGTAGGCGCGGATTTGCGGCGCGTATTCCGAGGCACGCGCCGCGAGCGTTTCCGCCGTCACATAGTCCGTTTTATAATCCACGACCGTGAGCGCGTCCCCCTCGCGGATGCAGCAGTCGGCGACGCCCTGCAGCAGCACCTCCTCGCCGGCGGGCGCGTCGAACACGGTCTCCGCGCCGGTGAGCAGCGAGAAGCGCAGCTCGCGCCAGACCTCGTCCGCGTGCAGGATCCTCTGCCCGATGGAGGAGGCGAACAGCTTGCAGATGGCCTTTGGCTCCACTGCGGCGGCCTGCGCGGGGGTGATGTGTTCGGCGTTTTTCAGCCGTTCGATCTCGCCGCGCACCTGCTCCGGCGTGGATACGCACGAATAGTCGATAAACTGCAGAACCGTGTGTACGGCGATGCCGCGCGCGGTGCCGGTGAGCGGGGCGTCCTTCGCGCCGAAGACCGGACGGCGGAAGAGCCGCCGGCGCTGTGCTTCCGGCGCGATGCTCTGCGCGTCCGGGTCGGCGTCGGTGCCCTCGAGCGCACTCGCGGTGATCTTCGACGGCAGCTCCTCCGCCCAGCGGTACGGGTATTCCCACGTCAGCGCCTCGGAGAGCGCCGCGCACTCGCCCGGCTCAGCCGGTTCGATCTCGGGCGGCGCGGTTTCGGATGTGCTCTCTCCGGAGGCGGGAATGATGCGCATTTTGATCGGGCTGTCCGGAAGAAGCGCCGCGAGCGCGATCCAGCGCGAAAGCGAGGCGCTCTTTTCGAGAAGCTGCGGCGCGATGGGGGCGGTGAGATCGTCGCGCAGCGCGTCGAGCGTCTTTTCGGGAGTTTTCCATGTCGCCGTGATGATGAGCCGGTCCTTGGGGCGCGTCATGGCGACATAGAGCACGCGCATCTCCTCGGACAGCGATTCCTGCGTGAGCTTGGCCGAGATCGCGCGCAGTGCGATCGTGGGATACGATATGCCGCGTGAACTGTCGATGACGCGGCCGCCGATGCCGAGCGACGGGTGGATGAGAACATCGCTGTTCCTATCCTGCAGGTTGATCTTGTGGGCGGTGTCGGCGAGAAATACGATCGGGTACTCCAGCCCCTTCGAGTGGTGGATGCTGATGATCTGCACGGCGTTGCGGGTTTCCAGCGCACCGGTGCGCGGCTCTTTGCCGTGCTCATCCAGCTGCTTCATCCAGCGGATGAAGCGGAACACGCCGCGATAGCCGTCCTGCTCAAACTGGCGGGCAAACTCGATGAGCTGGCAGACGTTCTCGCGCCGCGCCGCGCCGTCGGGCATCGCTGCGAGCAGGGCGAAGACACCGGCCTTGTCGCAGATGCGCGCGAGCAGCGCCTCAATGGAAAGGTCCGGCGCGATCTCACGGTAGCTCTCCAGCTCCGCGAGGAAGGCCGCGCAGTGTTCATCCTCCTTTGCGCGGAGACAGAGCGCGGTGTAATAGTCGCTGTTGCGGTCCGCGGCGCGGATGGCGGAAAGCTCGTCCGGCGTGAAGCCGAAAAGAGGCGAGCGCAGCACCGCGATGAGCGGCACGTCCTGATGGGGATTGTCGATCACGCCGAGCAGCGCGAGGAGCGAGGTGATCTCCGTGGAGCGGAAAAACCCGCCGCCCTGCTGGGACACGGACGGGATGCCCTGTTCGGCGAGCGCGGCACGGTAGCGCGGCGTGACCGCCTTGTTCGAGCGGAGAAGGATGGCAAAATCGCCGTAGGTGCACGGCCGCAGCGTCTTATCCTCGGTGACGGGGGTTCGCTCGTCCACCATGCGCCGGATGCGCGAGGCGATGTACCGCGCCTCATGCAGCACCTTATCGGGGCGCTCGTCGTTCTCGGCTTCATCCTCGTCGTCACCGCCGTCCGGCGGCGTGAGAATGCAGAACTCCGTCGGCGCACCGCCGCCCTCCGGGAAATCCCGCCCCGGGCCGGGCCGGAGCGCCGCCGCCTCGTCGTATTCGAGCTCGCCGAGCTCGCGGGACATGATGTTGCGGAAAACATGGTTCGCGCTCTCGAGCACCTCGGGACGCGAGCGGAAGTTCTCCCGCAGCAGGATGCGCCCCGGCTCTTCGCATGGCTCCGCCGTTTCGATGTCCGGCCAGGTCTCGTATTTTTTCAGGAAGATCGTCGGGTCGGCCAGACGGAAGCGGTAGATCGACTGCTTCACGTCGCCGACCATGAAGAGCTTGCGCCCGTTGTCGGAAAGCAGCCGGAAGAGCGCGTCCTGACAGGCGTTCACGTCCTGATACTCATCGACGAGCACCTCCGTATAGCGGCTCGAAAGCGCGGCGGCGAGGCCGTTGGACGAGTCTGTGAGCAGCTTGAGCACCAGATGCTCCTGGTCGGAGAAGTCGCACACGCCCTGCCGTTTTTTCTCGGCGGCGAAGGCCGCGCCGAGCTTTTGCGTCAGCGCGAGCAGCGCGTCAACGGCGGGGGTGTTGACGGCCAGATCGCGCAGGAGCGCGTCGGAATCGTTGGCGAAAAGCTCCTGCCATTTTGCGGCGGTGTCCTTGAAGCCGGTCCAAACGGCGATGATCCGCTGCGCGAGCGGGTCGTCGCCCTTATAGATACCGCGGCGAGGGAAAGAGTCGGGGCAGGCGAGACGCGCTTTATCCCAGCCGAGCGCGGCGGCGCGCGCCATGTCCCGCGTGGCGTCACCGGCGAAATCAAGATTATTGGTGTACGCCTTTTTGATCTTCGCGTCCCGATCCGGCTCGTCCAGCCGGAGGCGGAGCTCCTCGATCCGCTCCGCCCAGTACTGCGCCTGGGAGCGCGTGCGGGAGAGAAGATACTGCCCCCACGGCGTATCGCCGGCGTCGTTCCACGCGTCGGTGAGCCGTTCGCGCTGCTCGGCGAGCCACGCATCGGGGTCGGCGTGGCTCTGCAGCGATTTGTACAGCCGCAAAACAAGCGCCGAGAGCTTATCGTCGTTATCTCCCGAGCCGAACGAATCCACGAGCGCGCGTACGCCCGCATCCTCTTCGATGGTCTCATACAGCTCTTCGAGGAGCTTGTCGAGCACGCGGGCGCAGATTTCGTCGGAGCGGTCCGGCTCGATGACACGGTAGTCCGGCGAGATGCCGGCGAGGTGTGTGTTCTCGCGCAGAAAACGACCGCAGATGCTGTCGATCGTACCGATGGAGGCGCGGCAGCACAGCTCCGTCTGCCGCCGGAGACGGCGGTTCATCGGGTCGGCGGCAATGCGCTCGCCGAGCGCTGAGAGAATGCGGCTGCGCAGCTCGGCGGCCGCGGCGCGCGTATAGGTGATGACAAGAAACTGATCGATGTCCGCGCCGCGGTCTACATAGCGCATGAGCCGCTCGACGAGGACCTTTGTTTTGCCGGAGCCCGCGGCGGCGGAAACGAGCCGCGCTCCGCCGCGGCTTTCGGCGGCGAGTTCCTGATGGTCGGTCAGGGGCATGCTGTCTCCTCCTCTCCGTTTTCGAGCTTTTCCCAAAATTCGGGCGCTTTGAATTTTGTTTTGAACCGCCAGCCGTCGGCCGTTTCGCTGAAGCGGCAGGCGTCGCAGTAATCGCAGGTACGGCAGGTGTTGGCTCTGTCGTTTTCATACCATGGGTCGGCGGCGATGCTGCCGCCGCGGAGCTCTCCGGCCATGTTCGAGAGCGTTTCCTCGAGAAACCGCGAGAGCTTGCCGAGCTGCTCGGCCGTGGCGAGCGCTTCCGCGGCGAGCTTGCCGCGGTACAGCGGAAGGAACTGCAGCGCTTCGCCGTGCTCCATGGCCTCGACGACCTCGGTTTCCGACAGGATCAGACCGCTGCGGTGCAGCTTTCTGGCCTTCTCCGCCACGATCTCCTCGTCCGAGAGGCGCTTGTCCGCGCGCACAAGGATATCGTGCGCCGGTACATACAGCACGCCCGCGGGGACGATCTCCTTGCCGTAGCGCTCGGCGCCGTGCTTCTCCAGCGTGAAGAGATAGAGCAGCATCTGCAGCCCCATGCCCTGCCACACGTCGGAGAGCGCGAATTTTTTCTTTCCGGACTTGTAGTCTACGATCCGGATGTAGAGCTTGCCGCCGTGCTCCCAGCCGTCCACGCGGTCGGCCGTGCCGGTGAGAACAAATTCGTCCTCGCCGCTGCCGACGCTGACCGGCGGCAGATCGGCGTCGTCCTTGTTGGAGAAATTCAGCTCAAAGTCGAGCGGGCGGAAGTCGGAGCGGCGCAGCTCCTGCGCCGTGTCGAGCACGATGCGCCGCGATGTCTCCGCCAGACGGCGAAAGAGATAGACGAACCGGGGGCTCTTTTCCCGAAAATCCTCCAGCTGCGTGCGCACATATTCGCGGACGTATTTGTCCGTCAGCGCGGCGACGGTCTTGTCGTCCGTTTCGGCAAAGCCGCCGCGCTCCGACACCTCGCGCGCCACGTTTTCCAATAGGAAGTGCAGAAACGTTCCGCGCTCCGGCGGGGCAAACTGCGCGCTCTGGCGCGGCTTGGCGCACAGACCGTAACGCAGGAAGAACTGGAACCGGCAGGAGGCAAAGTTATCGATGCGCGAGGCCGTGAGATAAAGCTTCTGCCCGTAGATCGCGCGCACGCCCTCGCGGGAGAGCCGCCCACGTTCCTCCGCGGCGGCCTTTTCGATGGCGGCGATGCGCCCGCTCTCGCCGCGCGCGGCGAAAAACTCGCGGGCCGCGGCGTCTCCGGCGCAGGCCAGCTCCAGCGCGCCGGAGAGCGACTGCGCTCTCGCGGCATGCACGTCGCCGTTCTCCTCGCAAAGCGCGAACAGCTTTGCGATCCGGTCGGTGACGAAGGAGGGGCGCGTCTCGCTCTCGCCGGAGGCAAACGCGCTGCGGCTGACGTAGAGCGACGATTTGGGAAGCGTGAATACGTTATAAATGAGATTGAATTCGCGGTCGAGCTCGTCGTCGCCGCCGGAGAGCTCGATGTCGAGCGCGCGCAGCTCGCTGCGCTCGGTGTCGGTGAACACGCCGCCCCCGTCGGAAACGCGCGGCAGACGCTCGTCGGACGCGCCCAGCACGAGCAGATGGCGGATGCTGCGCCGCCGCATGCGGTCAAAGTCTCCGGCAGTTACGCGGTCGAGGGCCACGGGGATCGTGCCGACGTCGTACTGCGAGAGCATCCGGCGGAAGAGCCGCCCGAAATCCTCCTGCGAGAGCGGCATGTCGCCGAGAATGGCTTCGCACTGCTCAAGCGCGGAAACGATCAGCTCCCAGAGCTGACGGTATTCCGCCGCGGCCTGAAGCTCTCCGGCCTCCTCGAGCGCGAGAGAGCGCTCCTCCAGATGCTCCGGCAGGGAAATGTCCTCCCAGAACGCCGCGAGCGCGGCGCACTGTCCGCGCGCGTCGGTCGCTTCCTTTCCGCGGCGCTCGAACGCCGCGAGCGGCGCGGCGACGCTCCGGCGCAGCGTGTCGATCTTTGCAAGGAGCGCGTCGCTCTCCGGCGTGATCTTGCCGCCGAAGCCGTCCGGGTGCTGCCGCCATGGCTCGGCGCGCGTCCATGCCGTGCCGCGCAGCGACCAGAGCAGAACGTAATTTTCCAGCGCGTCGCAATCGGCGCGGGAAATGCCGGTCAGACCGGTTTTCAGATAGGTAAAAACGCTCTCGTAGCTCCAGCCGTCGGCAAGAATATCGAATGCCGCGGCGATGAGCGCCGGAAGGGGACGGGTGAAAATGTCGGTTCGTTCGCTCGCGTAGAGGGGCACACCGGCGCGGCGGCACGCCTCCTCGAGCGCGGCGCGGTAATCCCCGAAGCCGCGCACCGCAACGGCAATGTCCCGCCAGCGGCAGGACGTTTCGCGCACGAGCCGCCGCATCTCTGCCGCGGCCAGCTCGCACTCCGCCGCGACACCGGGCGCGCGCACGAGCCGGATGCTCCCTGCGGCGTCGCGCGTCTCGTCCGTCCAGCCGAAGAGATTCTCCTCAAGAAACGCAAAGGGCGTGCGATCTTCGCCGCGCGGCACGGAGACGATCTCTACGGCCACGCCGTCCTCCTCGGCGACGTCGCGCAGCGCGCGCATCGTGCGGCGGGCGAGGGAGAACACCTCGCTGCCGGAGGCAAGATCGTCGCAAGTGAGGCAGACCGTCACGTCCGCGAGCGGCAGCAGCGCGCGGATGACGCGGCGCTCCTGCGCGGTGAAGTCCGTGAAGCCGTCGATATAAAACTTTGCGCTGCGGAGCCATGCGCAGCCGGGAAGCTGCTCGGCCAGCACGTCGAGCCGCCCGGCGGGATCGGCGCCGGACTGCGCGGAGAGAGCGTCGAGCGCCTCCTGCAAAAGCGCGAGATCGCGCAGCTTGCCCGCGAGCGAGGGCGTGGCGCTTTCGGCGGCTTTGCGCAGCGCGTCGGGCGCGGCGCAGCCGAAGCGAAGCTCATCGAGCGCCGAGAGGAGCTGTACCATGCGCTCGGGCGAGCGGGCGCTGCCGCCGTATACGCTGAGCGCGCCGCCCACCTGCTCGAGCGCGAGCGAGAGCTGCAGAAACCGCCCGGGCTTATCGATGTAAACGCGCGCGCTGCCGCCGCAGCCGATGGCGACGCGGTGGGCAAGGCGCGAGAACGAAAGCACCTCGGCATAGAGACTCGCCGTATCGCCGCAGCGCTGCGCGAGCTCGCGCTCGGCCTCGTGGCTGTACTGCTCGGGTACGATGAGAAAGCTGCCGGACTGCCTCCGGGCGCAGCGCGCCGCGATCTCGGAAAACAGAAGCGCGGTTTTGCCCGTTCCGGCACGGCCCAAAATCAGCCGCAGCATGGCGCTTCCTCCTTAAAACAAATTCTTTATAGAAGCCTCCCTTGTGTAAAGGGAGGTGGCAAAACCGGAGGTTTTGACGGAGGGATTGTAGACAACGCAGCTTTCTGGAAAAGAACAATCCCTCAGTCAGCCTGCCGGCTGACAGCTCCCTTTGCACAAGGGAGCCTTTTCACCATTATATCAAGCACATTATCCGATAACAAGTGCTTTGAAAGTTCCTTGCAATCCACCGCGGCGTATGCTATAAAAATGAAAAAGAGTAAAGAAGAAAAAGCAGGAAGTAAGAGAGAGGGAAACGCTATGCTGTCTACCATAAGCGAAATGGATCCCGTGCTGATCGCCGCGGCGGTGATCCCGGCGGTGATATTGCTGCTCCAGGTCTACCGTGCCGACCGGCTGGAAAAGGAACCGACGGGGCTTTTGATCTCGCTGCTCGTTTTCGGCGTGATCGCCACGGCGCTCGCCATCGTGACAGAGACGATCGGCGAGAACATCCTGCTCTCGTTCTTTGACGAGACCGACCTCGGCTATCTGATCCTATCGAACTTCATCGTTGTGGCGCTCTCGGAGGAGGGCTTCAAGCTGCTGTTGCTCCGCTGGCGCACGTGGCGCAGCCCGAATTTCAACTGCCAGTTTGACGGCGTGGTGTACGCGGTGTTCGTCTCGCTCGGCTTCGCGCTGTGGGAAAACATCGGGTATGTTGCCATGTACGGCTTCGGCACGGCGCTCGTGCGCGCGGTGACGGCGGTGCCGGGCCACGCCTGCTTCGGCGTTTTCATGGGCATCTGGTACGGCGCGGCGCGGCGCTACGCGAACGAGGGCGATTTTATCGGCGAGCGCGTGTGCCGCCGCCGGGCGCTGTGGCTGCCCGTGCTGATCCACGGCATGTACGACTTTCTCGCCTCGCTCGACTTTGACTACAGCGGCCTCATCTTCATCGTGTTCATTGTCATCGTATTCATTGCGGCGAGCCGCCGCGTGAAGATCGTTTCGAGCAACGACCGGTTTATCCGATAAAGAAAAATCCACGCCGCGGCTTGTACATCGGGCCGCGGCGTGGTACACTATCTGGGCTATAATTTTTATCCTGCGGCAGCCGGCCGCGGGAGAAAGGAAAGAAATATGGATCATAACGAGAAAACCATGGACAAAATCGTAGCGTTCTGCAAGAACCGCGGCTTTGTCTACGCCGGAAGCGAAATTTACGGCGGCCTTGCCAACACCTGGGACTACGGTCCGCTCGGCGTGGAGTTCAAGAACAACGTCAAGAAGGCGTGGCTCAAGAAGTTCGTGCAGGAGAGCCCGTACAACGTCGGTCTCGACGCCGCCATCATCATGAACCCGCAGACGTGGGTCACGACCGGCCACGTTTCGAGCTTTTCCGACCCTCTGCTCGACTGCAAGTCCTGCCGCGCGCGTCACCGTGCCGACAAGCTCATCGGCGAGGAGCACCACGAGGTCAATGTGGACGCCATGACGTTTGAGGAGATGGACGCTTTTATCGCCGAGCACGAGGACATCGTCTGCCCGGTGTGCGGCAAGCACAACTTTACGCCCATCCGCAAGTTCAACCTCATGTTCAAAACCGCCATCGGCGTTACCGAGGACTCCTCCTCGACCTGCTATCTCCGCCCGGAGACCGCGCAGGGTATTTTCGTCAACTTCTCGAACATTCAGCGCACGACGCGCCGGAAGCTCCCGTTCGGCGTCTGCCAGGTCGGCAAGGCGTTCCGCAACGAGATCACGCCGGGCAACTTCACCTTCCGCACGCGCGAGTTCGAGCAGATGGAGCTGGAGTTCTTCTGCAAGCCGGGTACCGATCTGGAGTGGTTTGCGTACTGGAAGGATTTCTGCAAAAAATTCCTGCTCGACCTCGGTATGCGCGAGGAATCGCTGCGTCTGCGCGACCACGACAAGGAGGAGTTGAGCCACTATTCCAACGCGACGACCGACTTCGAGTTCCTCTTCCCGTTCGGCTGGGGCGAGCTTTGGGGCGTGGCCGACCGCACCGATTTCGACCTGAAGGCGCACGCCGAGCACAGCGGGCAGGATATGAGCTACTTCGACCCCGAGGACAACTCGAAGTACATCCCCTACGTCATCGAGCCGTCGCTCGGCGCCGACCGCGTGACGCTGGCGCTGCTCATCGACGCCTATGACGAGGAGGAGATGGGGAAGGACGGCGCGAGCGACGTCCGCACCGTGCTGCGCATCCACCCCGCGCTCGCGCCGGTGAAGGCGGCCGTGCTGCCGCTGTCCAAGAAGCTCGCCGGCCCCGCGCAGGCGCTGTGCGAGAAGCTGTCCAAGCGCTTCTTCACCGAGTACGACGACAGCGGCTCCATCGGCAAGCGCTACCGCCGCTTCGACGAGATCGGCACGCCGCTGTGCGTGACCTACGATTTCGACAGCGAGACCGACGGCTGCGTGACCGTGCGCGACCGCGATACGATGGCGCAGGAGCGCATCCCGATCGAGGCGCTGGAGGCGTACATCGACGCCCGCATCGGCTTCTGAGACGCAAACAAAAAACAGAGCAATACGCATACAGGAAAGGGTAAGGTGTGGATCTATGGAGAACAACAAACGGCCGGAGACGATGGCGCGCATCACCACGGAGGCGCTGGCGGCGCAGTTCATCGACGAGCAGGTGCGGGAAATCCGCGCGCAGGTGGGCGGTAAACGGGTGCTGCTGGCGCTGTCCGGCGGGGTCGATTCGTCGGTCGTCGCGGCGCTGCTGATCAAGGCCGTCGGGAAGCAGCTCGTCTGCGTACACGTCAACCACGGGCTGCTGCGCAAGGGCGAGCCGGAGCAGGTGGTCGAGGTGTTCCGCAATCGGATGGACGCGAATCTGGTGTACGTCGACGCGTCGGAGCGCTTCCTGTCCAAGCTGGCGGGCGTGTCCGACCCCGAAACCAAGCGCAAAATCATCGGCGCCGAGTTCATCCGCGTGTTCGAGGAGGAAGCGCGCAAGCTGTCGGACATCGAGTTTCTCGCACAGGGCACCATCTACCCCGACATCCTCGAGAGCGACGGCGTGAAGGCGCACCACAACGTCGGCGGTCTGCCGGAGGACCTGCGCTTCGCGCTCGTGGAGCCGCTCAAGCTGCTGTTCAAGGACGAGGTCCGCGTCGTCGGCAAGGCGCTCGGCCTGCCGGACGAAATGGTATTCCGTCAGCCCTTCCCCGGCCCGGGACTGGGCGTGCGCTGCTTAGGCGCCATCACCCGCGACCGGCTGGAGGCCGTGCGCGAGTCGGACGCCATTCTGCGCGAGGAATTTGCGAAGAACGGACTGGCGGATAAGGTCTGGCAGTATTTCACCGTCGTACCCGATTTCCGTTCGGTCGGCGTGAAGGACGGCGCCCGCACCTACGCCTACCCCGTCATCCTGCGCGCGGTCAATACCGTCGACGCGATGACCGCCACCGTCGAGGACGTCCCCTTCGCGCTGCTGCAGCACATCACCGCCCGCATCACCGCCGAGGTCCCCGGCGTCAACCGCGTGCTCTATGACCTCACCCCCAAGCCCTGCGCCACCATTGAGTGGGAATAAGTAAAAAGTGGATATGAGGGCCCGCAAAGCCGCATAAACACTGTGTTTTTGATTTTCAAATTCCTCGTTTGATAGCAGATTGATAGCACTCGTCAAATCTATACTTGCTGATTTTTTGGCAGGTAACAGGTGGTTTGCAGGTGCAGATTAAAAACTTATCCAAGAGAAAAGGTCTAACCGATTTTTGCAAGTCGGTTAGACCTTTTTTATTTATCCTTTTTGTCCTTGTTCAGTTCATCTACCAGCATATCGCTGAGGCCCTGAGAAGGGACAACCCTGTGCCAATGGCCTGTGGTATCGAACTCCGGGTAGCGGTAACGCCAGCGGTCGTAGTCCTCTTTGCTGATTTCCCCCGCTTTCAACTTAGCTGCTTGTTCGCCCCAAGCGCAAAGCATCTCATGGAGCCGGGCCGCTTCTTTTCCCTGGAACACATCTACACGAAGATGGACTTCTCCATCACACTCGCAGATTTTCAGGCCGTAGCGGTCCTCAAGCGTGAACAGCGTGTGCATAAGACCCACATAGGAGTCGATGTCCGGCACAGCCAGGGCATGGGGAGAGACCTCCATTATCTGTGCCAGCGCGGCAGTCAGGTCTGCTTTGGGCGTCCGCGACCCATTCTCATATTGGGCAAGGCGCACATCGGCAGACTTCTCCGGGAAGCCCAGCGTCATACCGAGATATTTCTGCGTCATGCCCCGCAAGGTGCGGAAAAAGTGAATGCGTTCTCCAATCGCCATAACGGCCAACTCCTATCTGGAACTTGATAAATTTAGCATAACAGAAATGCTTAGGATAGTCAAGAGAGATCTAAACAAATTTATTTAATATTTTTCTGTGAACCGCTTAACTTTAACTTATATGCTTAGTATAATGAGGATAGAACAAACAAATAAGTTTAAGTCGCAAAAATTTCACAAATTAGATACATACAAAACGGCAAAAAAATGTCCGTTGTAAGGTGAGAGGGGGAATTTCAGACGAAGCAAAACTGAATGACCGTCCGACAGATACTTTCTCCGGGGAAGCAGGCGGCGACATGAGCGTGCCAAGGAGAAAAACAAACGGCACAGCGCCGGGAAGGGTTGCCTGCCAGAGTCTGAAGGGTGAAACGGCAAACGAGAAACAATTACGACAAGGAAAGGAAGGTATTTTTGCGTATGGTAGGACAGATTTTTATGCGTGTGGAAGAAGTGGCTGAGGAGCTGGGAGTATCTAAACCCTACGCTTATAAACTCATTAAGCGAATGAATGAGGAGCTGGCACAGACTGGCTGTATCACGATTGCTGGCCGGATTGACCGGAAATTCTTTCATGAAAAATTCTATGGTACGAGGACTGAGGCGAAAAGGAAGGAGGGCTAAATATGGCCGCATTCAAAAATAAAGACAACGGAACATGGTATGTTCAGTTCCGTTACACGGACTGGAGAGGTGAGCGCCAGCAGAAGCTTAAACGCGGTTTTGCAACCAAAAAGGAGGCTTTGGCCTGGGAACGGGAGTTCCTGATGGAGAAGCAGGCCGATGTAAATATGACATTTGAGAACTTTGTCTCTCTATATGAGAAGGACATCAAGCCCAAGCTGAAACTCAACACCTGGCTTACCAAAGAAAGCATCATCAAGAAGATCCTGCCCTATTTTGCCAAACGGAAGCTGTCGGAGATTACGGCCAAGGACATCATTGACTGGCAGAATGAAATTCGCAATCTTACAGATTGTCACGAAAAGCCCCTATCCAAGACCTATCTGAAAACGGTTCACAACCAGCTAAGCGCCATTTTCAATCATGCAATCCGATATTACGGCCTGCAAGTCAATCCGGCACAGAGGGCGGGAAATATGGGAACTGAAGAACGGCGGGAAATGCTGTTCTGGACGCGGGAAGAGTACACCAAATTTTCTGAGGCGATGATGGATAAGCCAATTTCTTTTTATGCCTTTGAGATGCTTTACTGGTGCGGAATCCGGGAAGGCGAACTGTTGGCACTGACGCCCGCGGACTTTGACTTCGAGAAGCATACCGTTACCATAAACAAATCTTATCAGCGTCTCAACAAACAGGATATTATCACCACATCTAAAACACCAAAAAGTAACCGTGTTATCCAGATGCCCCAATTTTTGTGCGATGAGATACAGGACTACCTCAAGCAGCTCTACGGTGTGGAACCGGACAGCCGCATTTTCCCCGTCAGCAAAAACTATCTCCACCGTGAGATGGATCGGGGCTGTAAAGAAACCGGGGTTAAACGCATTCGCATACACGATTTGAGACACAGCCATATTAGCCTGTTGATTGACATGGGATTTACCGCTTTGGCAATCGCAGAACGGGTAGGACATGAGAGCATCGACATCACCTACCGCTATGCTCATCTGTTCCCCACCCGTCAGGTGGAAATGGCTGACAAGTTAGACTCGCTGAAAACAGAGAAAGGAGCTTGAAACAATGTCTATGAAAAATCTTGACCGCCACAACCGCTGGCGGAACAAAACGGTGGCCTTCCGGGTCTCCCCGGAGGAGGACGAACAGCTGAGAATTTTCGTCAAGATGTCCGGCCTGACAAAGCAGGATTATATCACCCGGCGGCTGCTCTGCCGGGATGTAGTGGTTCAGGGCAACCCCAGGGTCTACAAGGCTCTGCGGGATCAGCTGGCCACTGTGCTGGACGAGCTTCGCCGCATCGAGTCCAGGCAGGGCGTGAGCGACGAGTTGCTGGACACCATCCAGATGATCGCAACCATTATGAACGGAATGCAGGAGGAAACTGCCTATGGGGATTGACGCAAAAGAAAAGACTGCCCGAAGCACATCTGTTGGCGCAGATGAGAGGCAGTCTGTTCAAAAAGATTCTGACAACAGTATACCCGCTTCGGAGGCAAAAGGCAACGGGGAAATGGAAAATTTGGAGGAAATGTACCGCAGGATGCAGCGCATGGCTGACCCGCGCTACCTGCACACGCTCACCATGACCGAGCTGTTTCAGACCTCCTACAAAAGCCGCCCGCCCATCATTGAGAATTTGCTACATTCGGGAGCGTACCTCCTCGCGGGTGCGCCCAAGATCGGAAAGTCGTTTCTGGTGGCGCAGATCGCCTACCATGTCAGCACCGGGCAGGATTTGTGGGGGGTGCAAAGTCTATCAAGGCACTGTCCTCTACCTCGCTTTGGAGGATGACTTCCAGCGCATCCAGAACCGGATGTTTATGATGTACGGCGTGAACGATACGCCCAATCTACACTTCGCCACCGCCGCCGGGAAAATCGGGAACGGTCTGGACGAGCAGTTGGAGAATTTCATGCGGGAGCACCCGGACACCAAATTCATCATTATTGACACCATGCAAAAAATCCGGGAGGTCGGCGGCGAGGCGTACAGCTACGCCAGCGACTATGAGATTATCGGCAAGCTCAAGCAGTTTGCGGACAAACATTGTATCTGCGTATTGACCGTCCACCATACCCGGAAGCAACCCGCTGGGGACGCTTTCGAGATGATCTCCGGCACCACGGGCCTGCTGGGCTGTGCGGACGGCTCACTGCTGATGCAGAAGAAAAAGAGAACCGCATTGGAGGCCACCATTGATGTGGTGGGCCGTGACCAGCAGGATCAGATTCTCTATCTGAAAAAGGACCCGGAGACGCAAATCTGGAATTTGGAGCGCATGGAAACGGAACCGCACAAGGAACCGCCAGACCCTGTGCTGGAAGCGGTGGCCCAACTGGTCGATGCCAGTCAACCGGAGTGGACGGGCTCGCCCTCGGAGCTGGCCGCAGCGGTACAGGTGGGCATGGCGGCAAATGCGCTGACCAAGTATCTGAATGTCAAATCCGGCAGGCTGCTGGAAGAATACCATGTGGGCTACGAAAACAGGGCGCGTCACGCCGGTCGGCAGGTGAAGCTCACCTATATGCTGGTGGAGGCTCCGGCCTTTGAAGTGGTTGATGATGGGCGCGACGGTAGCGACGGTTGCAACGGTGAAAATGCTGCCACCCAAACAACCGTCGCTATCGTCGCAGCCGTCGCGGAGAGGAACGGAAGCGAATGAAGAATGTGCAGATTCCCTATGACTTGTTCGTGGCGCTGGTGGAGTATCACCTCGGCTACGATGACGAATACGAGGATGAAATCCGGCAGGGGTTGGAGCAAAAGCTGGACGCTTTGGTGCGGCATGAGTTGTACGCCAAATATAAGACCGCACCCAGCGCGGAAGAACGGGAACAGGCCCGGCAGGCGTACCTGGACCGGCGCGGCGTATTCCCGGATTTTCGCTGGTAACAGATGTTTACTTTCATACTAATCCCGCAGATGAAATTAGCACCAAAGTCAATTTCCTTCTGCCGGCATGGACAGGAGCGTGACACGCTCCTGTGGCTGGCGGACAAGGCGAATTGGCTGGCAGCACACGCTCTCCGCATCCCCCGTCCCCATCGAAAAATCCGCAAATTTGGAGATGGCTAAGGCAGGGAAAATCCGGCGGATTTTCCCTGCCCGTGGGCGGCGGAATTGGAGCAAACACGGTTGCGAAGAGAACGCCGGTCACACCGCATTTTGAGGCTGCGGGTATCACCTGCAAGCCGAAAAAGGCAGCAAGGCTCCCGCAGGAGCCGCATTCCCCCTCGGAGAGCCCACGATACTTTGCAGCCGCAGGATGAAAGTATCATAGTGGGTTATTACACTTCCGCAGAAGTGCATCCCCCAAAAACTACCCGTATCTCAACCGCCATTGTGGGCGAGAAAGGAGTTCTATGGCAAGAGGCGACGGTATCCATCGTACCAGCGCAAGAAATATGAGACTTACCACACCCAAACTGAAAAACGCGCAACAGCACAACGAACGCGAAAAAGAATCGTATGTCAACCAGGATATAGTCCCGGAACGCTCCTATCTGAATGTTCACTTCAAGCAACCGGACAGCGGCTATCTGGAACAGTTTGAACAGATGGAGGCGGACGGGCTTATCTCTACACGGGGCATCAAAGAGGACGCTTTCCGCTACGGTGAGCTGATCTTCGATGTAAATTCCGCCTACTTTTTCAACCACGGCGGATATGACTTCGCAAAACAATTTTACCACGACGCCTATCAGGCTGCAATCAAAATCGTGGGCGGCGAACAGTACATTCTGTCGGCGGTCATGCACGCCGACGAGCGCAACCGGGCTATGTCCGAGGCATTGGGGCAGGACGTGTACCACTACCACCTCCATGTGGTCTATGTGCCGGTGGTGGAGAAGCA
>ERZ825384.1193-NODE-1193-length-31455-cov-5.741911_pt1 | contig 31455 bp, 23 predicted proteins | sample MGYA00519931_ERZ825384 | MGnify/ENA primary metagenome ERZ825384 (study PRJEB31778, sample SAMEA3449200) | human gut metagenome | biome: human gut; feature: human-associated habitat; material: faeces | place: United Kingdom | collected 2010/2012 ...
TCGTGCGCTCGGACACGCGGCAGGCCGCCATCGAGAGCAACAACGGCGGCCGCGGATTCGCCCGCGCCGTGCAGCGGCTGGCCCCTGCGGTGCGTGTGGAGTGGTTCCACCAGAGCGCCAACAAGGAGGCGCGCATCCTCTCCAACTCGGCCACGGTGCTCCACACGCTGCGGATGCCGCGCGGCTGGAACCTGCGCTGGCCGGAGCTCTACGCCCACCTGACGACCTACCGCCGGCAGTTCCGCGCGAACCGTTGGCACGATGCCGCCGACGTCGTGACCGGCATCGTCGAGCGCGAGGTCGGCGGCGGCCGCCGGGGGCAGTGCCGTGCGCTGTCGTTCCTTACGCGGCGGGAGTGACGCGGTACGGCCACGGGAACGAATGATGCGGGCCTCGTCGAAAAACGAGGCCCGCATCGTTTCTACGCTTCTACGGCGGCGTCAATTCACCGCGGCCGTGTCGGAGACCTCGTAGTCGAGGTGGGCCGAATCGGGCTGGATCAGCTCCTCCTCCGTGACGCCCAGCGAACGGTAGTAGGCGTTCAGCTCGGTCAGCACGGCGTCGCGTTTGAGATAACCGGCCATCGAGTAGAGGTTGCCCAGCAGGTCGAGTTTCTCGTCCAGTGCGTCGGTGATCGAATCGTATTGCCAGCCGTCGAACTGGAAGTAATAGTCGACGTACTCCATCAGGTTGCGGGCGTAGTCCAGCATCAGGGCGTCGCCCTTGTCTGCGGCGCCGGCCGCATAATAGGCTTCGATGAAGGGCAGCGTGTTGTTCGAGGTGTAGCGCACCTGCGCGGGCGGCATACGGCGCATCCCCTCGTCGAGCAGACGGATCGCCAGCTCGCGGTTGGTGGCTTCGGTGATGCCGAGGCTGTCGGGGAAGTTCGGCTTCTCGTCGCCGCGGCGGATCAGCTCCTTGGCCACGCGGGCGAAGGCTTCGCGGGCGCGGGCGGCCGAGAGGTTGTACTGCGTGAAGTAGTCGGAGTAGACCTTCTCGTCGTCGAGGTTGCCGTAGCGGAAGACGTCGAGCAGCAGCGGCACGGCATATTCGGGGTCGATGCGTCCCACTTCGCCCGCCTGACGGTAGGGCGTGAGGATCGGCACGAAACGGTAGGCGTAGCCGTCGAATTGCAGGTAGTCGACCAGCCCGAACTTCTGGAAGATGTAGGGCTGCGTGAGGTAGATCGGGCGCGTCCAGTCGTAGTTCGAGAGCATGTCCACGATCATCAGCTCGCCCTTGTTGAGGTAGTCGCCCGACAGCTTGATATAGACCGTGTCGACGATCAGATCCTTGTCCTTCTCTGCGACGATGCCCGAACGCAGGACGTTCTGCTTGTCGACGGGCAGCATGAGCGTCTTCGAGGGGAGGTAGTCGCTCGACGAACCGTCCGACAGCTGCACCTTGGTGCGCTGGTCGTCGCTGGCGAAGAACTCGATGGCTTCGCGCGCCTCCACCGGACGGTTCACGCGCTCGTAGACGGGCACGTAGTCGTTGCGGTACCAGTATTTGCTGCGCGGCAGGGTGAAGGGCACGCCGGCGGCTTCGTTGGCCCGGGTCTTCATCTCGTCGATGTACCATTCGCCGCCCAGATAGCTCGTGTTCATGATGCGCACGTCGGGGCGCAGGCCGTCGACCTCCTGGTTGAGCCACAGCGGGAAGGTGTCGTTGTCGCCGTAGTTGAGGATGATCGAGTTGGGAAGCGTCGATTGCAGGTAGTTCCAGCCGATGTCGTGGGCGTAGGTGCGGCCCGAACGGTCGTGGTCGTCCCAGTTCTCGGCGCAGAGAATGCCCGGCACCACGAGACCGACGACGGTCGCCGCCACGGCGGCCGTGCGGTCGTCGCGCTTGATGAGGCGGACGATGAGGTCCTTGAACGCCATCACCCCGAACCCGATCCACATGGCGAAGGCGTAGAACGATCCGGCGTAAACGTAGTCGCGTTCGCGCGGTTCGCCGGGCGAGGTGTTGAAGTAGACCACCAGCGCGATACCCATCATCACGAAGAGCGACAGCACGATCAGGAAGTTCTTCGGGTCGCGGTTGAGCTGGTAGATCAACCCGATGAGGCCCAGGATGAAGGGTAGGAAATAGTAGGTGTTGCGCGCCTTGTTGTCGGCCACTTCGCGCGGCAGATTCTCCTGCGGCCCCAGGTAGATGCGGTCGATCGCGTCGATTCCCGACAGCCAGTTGCCGTCGGTGATCGTCGTCGAACCGGCGGGTTGGATGTCGCTCTGGCGGCCGACGAAGTTCCACAGGAAATAGCGCCAGTACATGTAGTTGAGCTGGTAGGAGAAGAAGTAGTTGAGATTCTCCAAAAAGGTCGGCTCCGTGATGACGCGCGGCTCGGAGTAGCCGTCGTCGTAGGTGCGCTTCGTGCCGTAGTCGAGCACCTCGCCGCGCAGCGGCTGCCCTTTCTCGTCGCGCAGGACGTTGCCCTGCTCGTCGCGCAGCGTCTCCACCTTGGTGCGGTAGGCTGCCCACTGTTTGTATTCGTCGGGGCTCTTGGCGTAGTTCCACATGCGGGGGAAGAGGTGCATGAACTGCTGCGGGTGGGTGTAGCCCGTGGGGAAGGAGGCCGTGGCATAGCGGCCTTCGTCGTCGATGTAGTAGCGCGTCGACTCGACGACGCTTTCGACCGGCGCCGAGTAGTAGGCGCCGTAGAGCAGCGGCCGGCCGCCGTACTGGTCGCGGTTGAGCACCGAGAAGAGCGCATGGGGATTCGACGGGTCGTTGCTGTTCATCGGAGGATTGGCCGCCGCGCGGATCGTGACCGTAGCGTAGGAACTGTATCCCAGCAGGATCATCGTGGTGGCCAGCAGCAGCGTGTTCCACACCACGCGGCCGCGGCGGTGGGTGTACCACACGCTCCACCCGAGCAGGGCGAAGAGCGACAGTGCGAAGACGGCGATGCCCGAGTTGACCGGCAGGCCGAACGTATTGACGAACAGTACGTCGACCATCGCCCCGATGTAGACCGTGTAGGGGATAATCAGTCCGTTGATGAACCAGAGGATCGCCAGCGCGATGACCGATGCGATGCAGAATCCCTTGAAGGTCACGGTCGCGTATTTGCGGAAATAGTAGATGTAGACCAGTGCCGGAACGGTCAGCAGATTGAGGATGTGAATGCCGATCGAGAGTCCCATGAGGTAGGCGATCAGGATCAGCCACCGCGCTGCGTGGGGTTCGTCGGCCTGGTCTTCCCATTTGAGCATGAGCCACACCACGAGCGCCGTGAACATCGACGAGAGGGCGTAGACTTCGCCCTCGTAGGCCGAGAACCAGAAGGTGTCGGTGAAGGTGTAGGCCAGCGCGCCGACGGCGCCCGCACCCAGTACGGTCCACATGTTGGCGTCGGTCAGCTCGCGGCCCTGCGCCGAGTAGATGCGGCGGCCGAGGTGGGTGACCGTCCAGAACATGAACAGGATGCAGAAGGCGCTCGCCAGCGAGTTCATGGCGTTGACCATCAGCGGCACGTACTCGGTCGAGGGTGCCAGCATCGTGGCCAGACGCGCCATCATCATGAACAGCGGGGCTCCGGGCGGATGTCCCACTTCGAGCTTGTAGGAGGTGGCAATGAACTCCGAGCAGTCCCAGAGGCTTGCCGAAGGTTCCATGGTGGCCAGGTAGGTCAGCGCCGCGACGGCGAAGACCGCCCATCCCACGATGTTGTTCCAACGGTTGTAACGTTTCATGCGGATCGTCTTAGGGTATGAAGCATATAATCGGACAAAGATACGAATAAGTGAGTGCAATGTCAAATTTATTTGCACATAGCCGTGCGGCAGTATCTTCGGCGCAGCCAAAGATACGAATAAGCCGGGTGCGATGCAAATTTATTTTGCGATTGCCGGAGCGGAGTGTCTACGGCGCATCCGCCGCCCGTTCTTCTTCCCGATTTTTCGCGAGGCGGAGACTTCGGCTTGCGGATGGCTGGGCGCGGCAGGTTGTCCGACGAATTTTCGGGTTGTCGTCTTTCTCCCGCCGTACAGGGAGGCGGAGGCGGTTTTTTCGGCTGTCCGTCGGGTGGAAAAGGCGGGGCCCGAAATCAGGCCCCGCCTCGCGGATGAATATTGATGATGTAGGGGTTTCGTCGGATTTTACAGCAGCGGGACGACGGTCACGTAGATCGCGGCGATAATGGCCGAGGTGATGACGCCCGTGATATTGGCGCCGAGCGCATCGGCCAGGACGAACGACGAGGGGTTGTCGTGCGAGACGATCTTCTGGGCGACCTTGGCCGTCGTGGGCACGCAGCTCACGGCGGCGATGCCGATGACGGGGTTGAAGTTGCCCCGTTTGAGGAAATACATGGCATAACCGCCCAATATGCCGCCGATGCCCGAAATCAGCAGGGCGAGGATGCCCAGCACGAGGAGTTTGAGCACCGTGGGGTCGAGCAGCGTATGTGCGTCGCAGAGAATCCCCAGCAGGATTCCCAGAAAGAAGGTCGAGCCGTAGAGCATCGGCCCGCTGATGAAGTCGCAGACGTGTTTGAGTCCTGATTCCTTGATGACGATGCCGATGAAGAGCGAGAAGAAGAGCGGAGCGGCCACGGGAAAGAGCAGGCAGAGAATCACGCACATGACCACGGCCAGCGAGATTTTGGTGGCTGCGGAGTACTGTTTGGGCGCTTTCTTGGGCGGCTGCATCTTGATGGCGCGCAGCCGTTTGGGAACCATCGCACGCACCAGGTAGGGATAGCCGCCGTAGGTGAGTCCGAGGTAGAGGTAGGCTACGACGGTGATCGGCACGAAGATGCTTTTCGAGAGGTTGAGCGACGCGAAGAGCACCATCGGCCCGTCGGCGCCGCCCACCATGGCGATCGAGGCGCTGTCGTTGGGGCTCAGCCCCATCGCGAAGGCGATCGGTACGACGGCGAACGTACCCAGCTCGGCGCACAGCGCGAGGAACATGCTTTGCAGTGGCTTGGCCAGCAGGAAGTTGATGTCGAGCATCGTCCCGATGCCCATGAAGATCAGGCAGGCGATCAGACCGTTACTGAACATGAAGGTGTAGACCGGTTGGAGGAAGTCGATTTGCAGAATGTTCATCAACTGGTCGGTGTCGGTGACCATCGGGTCGAGGAACAGATTGCCCTGTACGCCGCCGGGCATGATGAGTACGCCGGCGTTTACGGCTGCCATGCCCAGTCCCATGGGGATCATTACCAGCGGTTCGAGGATGCCCCGGCGTCCCAGATAGACCAGCAGGATGCCGAGCAGGATCAGTCCGATGCGGGCGTACATGATCGACGGGTCGGACTGCAACAGGGTCGAAATGCCTTGGAAGATATTGTTCAGATCAAATTTTTCCATGGTGGAATTCGTATAAACCGTTCATGTTCCCGTCTTCTTTACTCGATTCTCCGGAATTACCGAAATGGTATTCGGCCAGTTCCTGCATGGTGCGGATCATGCAGGCGTCCGTCGCCGCAGGCCGTTTCTGAGGGTCGTCGTTGCGGGCGATCGAGCGGATGTATCGGTAGGTGTGGGCGACGTTCATGCGGTAGGCGCGTTCCCATATGCGGCTTTTCCGCAGCAGGACGGGAAGGTCGTGCCCGTTGAGGCGGGAGAAGAAGAAGGTCGTCAGTTTGAGCGCGTAGGCGAATGCGATTCCCACGATGAAGGTGAATCCCGCCATCAGCAGCGTCTCTCCGATTATATAGGATAAGTTCATTTCTGTTCGGTATTTATGGATGTGAAAATGGATTTGTCGCAGGGGCGCATGTTTCCGTCCGAGACCGCAACCCCTCCTCTGCGGGAGGGACGCTTCCGGTCGGGAAGGTTCGGCCCCGCAAGATTCCGCCTGACGGGTGGAGTCCGACCCGCAGGTAGCCGTAGATGCACACACGAACGATCGCTTCGGGAGCGGGCGTGTCGTGTCGTCGAAGTGGAAAGGGATGGCTAAATGACCAGAATGCCGAATTTGAGATAGTCGGCGCTGTGGGACGGCAGCGGACGGTGCGCGTCCGGCCGTAAGGAGGCGACGGACTGCGACAGGTCGTGGCGCACGGATGCGAAGTACCGTTCGCAATAGAGCACCGGCATTTCGTGGATCGTACGCGACGACCGTTCGTTCGACTTGCGCAGGGCGCGCGAAGGAGCCGGCACGGAGAGCTGGAACGTCTCCGTGGCCACGAAGTCGGAGTGCTGTGCCGAGATCGAGGAATTCTTTACCGTCTGACGAAGGTCGGAAGCGGCCGCCGCGCCGGCTTCCGCTCCCCGGCTCATCAATGCCGGAAGGGAGGCCAACAGGAAGAGGAGTATGAATGCCGACTTCTTCATTTCGCAGGATTCTCTGTGACAAAATTAGCATAAATTCCGCAAACCGGCAAGCCGATCGCAAAATTCTTTTCGCCGCTTTCCGTCCGCTTTTTCGCGGCGCGGTGGCGAACGAGGAGTTTCGTCCCCGCCACCGGCTTCGTCGGCGCGCACGGCACGGAGGGCCGGATGCAAATTTCGATTCGACCTCCGCAAATCGCGGAATTGTAGAGAATATTTCCTATTTTTGCGGAAATTTCAGCGATTATGGAATCGAAACTCGTTTTATACAATACGCTTTCCCGCCGCAAGGAGGAGTTCGTGCCGCTGGCTCCGCCCCGTGTGGGCATGTACGTCTGCGGGCCGACGGTCTACGGCGATCCTCATCTGGGGCACGCGCGTCCGGCCGTGACCTTCGACCTGCTGTTCCGTTATCTGCAAGCGCTCGGCTACAAGGTGCGCTACGTGCGCAACATCACCGACGTGGGGCATCTGGAACACGACGCCGACGACGGCGAGGACAAGATCACGAAGAAGGCGCGGCTCGAACAGCTCGAACCGATGGAGGTGGCGCACTACTACACGGAGCGTTACCATCGGGCGATGGATGCGCTGGGCGTGCTCAGCCCCTCGATCGAGCCGCGGGCTTCGGGGCATATCATCGAGCAGGAGGCCTTCGTGCAGAAGATTCTCGATGCGGGTTACGCCTACGAGTCGAACGGATCGGTCTATTTCGATGTGGAGAAGTACGACCGCGACCACCGCTACGGCGTCCTTTCGGGGCGCAATCTGGAAGACATCGTGGCCAACACGCGCGCGCTGGACGGGCAGTGCGACAAACGCAACTGCTGCGACTTCGCGCTGTGGAAAAAGGCGTCGCCCGAACACATCATGCGCTGGCCTTCGCCGTGGAGCGACGGGTTCCCCGGCTGGCACATGGAGTGCTCGGCCATGAGCACCAAGTATCTGGGCGAACGGTTCGACATCCACGGCGGCGGCATGGACCTGATGTTCCCGCACCACGAGTGCGAGATCGCGCAGTCGACCGCCGCGCTGGGACACGATTCGGCGAAGTACTGGGTGCACAACAACATGATTACGATCAACGGACAGAAGATGGGCAAGTCGCTGGGCAACTTCATCACCCTCGAAGAGCTCTTCACCGGCAGCCACAAGCTGCTGGCGCAGGCCTATTCGCCCATGACGATCCGTTTCTTCGTGTTGCAGGCGCACTACCGCTCGACGCTCGACTTCTCGAACGATGCGTTGCAGGCCGCCGAGAAGGGGCTCGACCGCCTGATGAAGGGCGTCGAGACGCTCTCGAAGCTCCACCCGTCGGAGGATTCGACGGTCGATCCCGCCGAGTTGGAGTGCCGCTGCCGCGAGGCGATGGACGACGACCTGAACTCGCCGATGGTCATCTCGGCGCTCTTCGACTGGGTGCGGATCATCAACCAGATCGCCGAGGGGCGGCAGCGCATCACGGCGGCCGACCTGGCGGCGCTCACGGCCACCGTCAAACGGTACGTCTTCGATATTCTGGGTCTGCGCGACGAGAAGGCCGTGTCGGCGGGCGGCGGCCGCGACCGGGTGACGCCGCTGGTGGAGATGCTGCTCCGTATGCGCATGGAGGCCAAGGCCGCGAAGGACTGGGCGACGTCGGACCGTATCCGCGACGAACTGACGGCCATAGGTATCCGCGTCAAGGACCGCAAGGACGGCTTCGACTGGGAGATCGAGTAACCGGACGGAGGGAACGGGGTATGGCCTACGACATCTTCATCAGTTACCGGCGCCGCGGCGGTTTCGAGACGGCGAAGCACCTCTACGACCTGCTGACGAAGGACGGTTACCGCGTCAGTTTCGACATCGACACGCTCCGCAACGGCGATTTCGACACGGAGCTGCTGCGCCGCATCGACGAGTGCCGCGACTTCATCCTCATCCTGAGCGAGGGGGCGCTCGACCGCTGCGTCGATCCTTCGGCCGTAGCGTCGGCGGACTGGGTGCGGTGCGAACTGGCCTATGCGCTCGAAAAGAACAAAAATATCGTCCCGATCATGCTGGCCGGATTCACGGCTTTTCCCGACAATCTGCCCGACGACATCCGCAAGGTCGTCCGCAAGAACGGCCCGAAGTACGACAGTTACTATTTCGACGATTTCTACCGCCGTCTGAAAAGTGACTTTTTGGAGACGAAGCCCGAGGAGCGGGGCGATGAAGACGCCTACGTCACGCAGCTGCTCAAACGGCTCTCGGCATTGAAATCCGTACCGGAACCGACCGACGGGCAGCAGGCCGAACTGGGCGAGACGTATTATGAACTCGGCCGGCTGGCGTCGCTTCACAACCGCCCCGACATGCTCGATTACCTGCCGCAGGCGTTGGCGATCTTCCGCCGGCTCGCCGAAAAGGAGCCCGAGCGTTACCGTGCGCGGATCGCCGAACTGGAACCGCTGGTGCGGCGGAACAGACGGACGTTCAGGCTCTTTACGGGATTGTTCCTCCTCTTCACGATCGCCTTCTGCGTGTTGCTGCCGGCCGGTCTGCTCTACTGGATCGTCCGGGCGGGGGCGGCGCACAACTATCCGCTCATGGCGGCGGGCGTCGCGGTGCTGGGCGGAGTCTTCGCCCTGTTCGTTTACCTGATCCGAAAAAACAGATCCGAATCGTGACCGAACTGGAAAAAATGCTGGCCGGCGGGCTGTACGACTTTTCGGATGCCGAACTCGCGGAACAGTTCCGCGAGGGCCGGCGGCGGGTGGAGCGTTTCAACCGCACGCCGGCGGACGATGCGGCCGCGTATGCCGCTGCGCTCGGAGCGCTGATCCCGGGCATCCCCGCCTCGGCGAAGGTCGTGCAGCCGTTCTACTGCGACCTCGGCTGGCGGATCGAACTGGGCGAAGAGGTCTTCGTCAACATGGGCTGCACGTTCCTCGATTGCGGCGGCGTCAGGATCGGCGCCCGCACGAAGCTCGGCCCCAGCTGCCAGCTCTATACGCCGCAGCACCCCGTCGACTATCTGGACCGCCGCCGCCCGGTGGAGACGAGTTTTCGCATCACGATCGGCGAGGACTGCTGGCTCGGCGGCGGGGTGGTCGTCTGTCCGGGCGTCACGATCGGCGACCGTTCGGTCGTTGCGGCGGGCAGCGTCGTCGTGCGCGATATTCCCGCCGATTCGCTGGCGGCGGGCAATCCGGCGAGGGTGAAACGCCGGCTGCGGTAGGTCCCGGCGAACGAAAAGCTCCCGACACCGAGTGTCGGGAGCTTTTCGTTATGCGCACGGGCGGTTATTTGCAGACGCCCTCCCTGACGGGTTCGGCCGCCGCCAGTTCGACGCGCGCGGGGCTGAAAATGTTCAGACCCAGCCGTACGGAGATGTATTCGAGCGCCTTCTGTGCCTTGACCGAGTTGCCCGCACTGTCCAGGGGAGGCGCGAACGCCGCCAGACCCATTACGCCGGGGATGACGGCCATAATGCCGCCGCCGACGCCCGTTTTGGCCGGAAGCCCCGTGTTGAAGAGCCAGTCGCCCGTATGCTCGTAGAAGCCGACGGTGGCCATGAGCGAAGCGATGTGCGGGGTGAGATTGGGATGGAAAACCTCCTCCCACGTCACCGGATTGGTGCCGCAGTTGGCGATCGTGGCGGCCATGACGGCGAGCTGTTTGGCGGTGATGCCCAGCGAGCACTGGCGCGTGTAGAGGTCGAGCGACATGTCGGGATCGTCGTAGATGCGGTTGTAGTTCTTCAACAGCCATGCGATGGAGCGGTTGTTGAAGTTGGTTTCGCTCTCCGAACGGTAGAGTTCGTCGAGTACCGACACCTTGCTGCCGCAAAGTCCCGAAATGAAATCCACGATCGCCTTCCACTTGGCCTCCGCGTTGCCCGTCGGTTTGATCATCGAGCAGGCCGAGATCGCGCCGGCGTTGACCAGCGGCGTCGAAGGATGGTCGTTTTCCAGCAGGATCGCCATGATCGAGTTGAAGGGCAGTCCCGTTGCGTCGGCGCCGATCTGGGAGAGCACCTTTTTGGCGCTGTACTGGTTCATCGCCAGGATGGCGGTGGGGACTTTCGACACCGATTCGATGCCGAAGCGGTAGTCGGTGTCGCCGACCGTCACGCTGCGGCCGTCCGCGAGGCAGACCGAGATGCCGAAAAGGTCGGAGGGCACGTTTTTCAGATAGGGGATGTAGTCGGCGTTTTTGCCGCCCTTCTCCTCGCGGAAATGGGCGTGGGCGGCTTCCACCGCCTCTTTTACGGCCTCGATGGTAATGATGCGTTTCATAGCGTCGTCTTTTTTTGAAATTGGTCAATTGGTAGGGTAACTATTTCCTGTTTTACACCGGCGTTCCGCCGAAGCCCGACTACCGAAGCGGGTCTTGTCCGAAGCCTCCGCCGAGGCGGGGCTTCGGGGTGGGTCCGATCTGTAAACGCGGCTCTGCCGCGAGTGCTCCGACAGTCGGTCGTGTGCAGCGGATCGGAAATCCGATGGGGTGTAAAGTCGTATGTAGCTGCCATCGGCTATTTGCGGCCGTCGGCCGGTTTGGCGGCGGCGTTCGTGCCGGCGGCGTTCGTGCCGGCAGCGTTCGCTGCGGCGATGTTAGCGGGCGTCTGTGCGGCCTGTTCCCAGTGGAAGGGTTCGAACTGCGCCTGCGGATTGCGCCACGACGGTTTGCGGGCGGCGTAGATCAGGAACGGAGCCCCCACTACGACGATACAGCCGATGACGAGTACCGAGAACCATACGGTATTGCTGCCGGTCGAGATCTGCGAAGGCGGAATGAAACTCAGGATGAAGGCGAGCAGCGCGCCGCAGAAACCCATGCAGCCGAGCAGCCACATCAGGCCGTTGCCCTTGCCCAGGCGGAACGGACGGGCGAGATCCTTCATCTTGTAGCGCAGCACGATCGCGGCCGAGAACATCAGCATGTACATGATCAGGTAGAGCAGCACGGTGAGCTGCGAGAGGATCTGATAGAACGACTGCACCGAAGGCATCACCACGAACAGCAGCGCCAGCAGCGTTACGACGCCGCCCTGAATGAGCAGGATGTTGCGCTGTACGCCGTTCTTGTTGGCTTTCTGGAAGAAGGGAGGCAGATAACCCGCCTTGCCCACGGCGAAGATGCCTTTCGAAGGGCCTGCCACCCACGTCAGCACGCCTGCCAGCACGCCGAACATCAGCGCGATGGCGATGATGGGCGACGCCCACGACATATGCAGGTACTTGAAGTAGTTGTCGAAACCGATCAGCAGCGATTGCGTCAGGCTGATGTCCTTGGCCGGAATGATGAAGCCCAGCGAGAAGGTGCCCAACACGAAGATGCAGACCGTGACGAGCGAACCGATGATGATGGCTTTCGGGTAGTTTTTCGACGGATTGTTCACGTCCATCACGTGAATACCCATCATCTCCATACCCGCGTAGAAGAGGAAGATACTGCTGGCCAGCACCAGGTTGTCGAACTTCGTCAGGTCGGGGAAGAAGCCCTGCGACATGTCCATCTGGTTGTGACCGCCCGAGGCGATGTAGACGATGCCCAGCAGAATGAGCAGTCCGGCGGGTATGATCGTGCCGATCATACCGCCCCATTTGCTGATTTTCCCGACCCAGCCCAGACCTTTGAGCGAGATGAAGGTGGCCAGCCAGTAGATGGCCAGCACCACCACCAGCGTGAAGATCTTGTTCGACGCCAGGATCATGTCCGCATGTTGGTTCAATCCGATGAAGGCGATCGACACGGCGCCGAAGGTCAGCACCGTGGGGTACCAGATCGTCGATTCGATCCATTGCAGCCAGATGGCCAGAAAGCCCGTGCGCGCTCCGTAGGCTTCGCCCACCCAGCGGAAGACGCCGCCCTGCTTGTCTGCGAACATCGCCGCCAGTTCGGCCGCCACCAGCGAGGTGGGGATCAGGAAGACGATCGCCGCGAAGAGGTAGTAGAAGGCCGATGAAGGGCCGTAGACCGCTTCTGCCGGCAGGCCGCGCAGACTGACGACCGCCGTGACGTTCATGATGGCGAGCGTCGCTACGCTGAGCTTGAATCCCGTACTTTTTTTTGCATCCATACGCATTTATGATTTAAAGAATGGTTTCCTGTGGTCTTCATCTCCGGTGTCCCGCGTGACCGTCGAACGGGCTGCATGCCGGCGGCGTCCGGACGTTCGCATTCCGATCCGCTTCGGAGCGTTCGCTCTCCGCCGGATCGGGTCGCAGCGTCGGTGAAGAGGTGCGGCGCTGCGGCGAAACACCTCCCCGACAGGTGCAACTATTGTGCAAATCGCTCCGCAGGTGCGAAGATTCTCCCGTCGGGGCGGGGTTATTGCGGGGATTTTGTTACATTTGCGGTAGTTATTTTAATCCGTATTCCGATGAAACGCATTCTGTGGATCGCACTGGCCGCATTGCTCGTGGCGGCCTGCGGCGGGAAAAAGAGCCGACCGGCGCAGTCGTCCGCCCGTCCGGCGCCGCGCACGTTCCGCGCCGTGACCGTTCCTTCGACCGTCCCGCCCGAGGAGCGGAGGGCCTATCTGCGCGATCACTATTGGGATAACTTCGATTTCCGCGACACCACGCTGCTGGCCGAGGTCGATACGGTGGCGATGGTGCGTGCGTTGTTCGCCTATGTGGCCAATTTCGTCGCACCCGACGACCGGGCGGCGATCGACACGCTCATGCGGCGCGCCTCGGCTTCGAAGCCGATGACCGAATATTTCGCCATGCTGGCCGAGCGCGTGCTCCACGATCCCAATTCGCCCGCACGCAACGACGAACTCTACATTCCGGTGCTCGAAGCGCTGGTGTCGAGTCCGTGGCTCGACCGCTGGGAGCGCATCGCGCCTCAGCACGATCTGCGCATGGCCTCCCAGAACCGGATCGGCCGACCGGCCAACGATTTCCGCTATACGACGGCCGACGGGGCGACCCGCCGCATGTACGACATCCGCGCCGAATACCTGCTGCTGTTCATCAACAATCCGGGGTGCAACATGTGCAAGACGGTGCGCGAGGCCATTTCGGCATCGCCGATGCTCAACGAACTGATCGAGCGCGGCAAGTTGAAGGTGCTGGCCCTCTTCCCCGACGAAGACCTCACCGAGTGGCAGGAATACCGTCCGCAGATTCCCGCGCGCTGGATCAATGCCTACGACAAGGGGTGCGTCGTCCGCGATCGGGAGCTCTACGACCTGAAAGCCATTCCGGCGCTCTACCTGCTCGACCGCGACAAGCGGGTGATGGTGAAGGACGCCGTCGACGTGGGGCTGATCGAGTGGGCCATCGACCACGACGATAGGAAAAACTGATGCCGGTATCGGAAAATATGATCGGGCGATCGCTTGGAGCCGTCCGCAAAGTTCGTATCTTTGCTTCTGTAAAAAATACGTTCACACTTAACAAAACGGAAAGATTATGGCAAAGAAATGGCGTTGTACCGTCTGTGGTTATATCCACGAGGGTCCCGAGGCACCCGATCAGTGCCCGATGTGCAAGGTAGGCAAGGAGAAGTTCGTCGAGGTCGTCGAGCAGGAGGAAGGGCTCACGTTCGTCACGGAGCATGTGATCGGCGACGGCAAAGGTGCGTCGAAGGAGCTTTGGGAGGGACTTCAGAATCACTTCATGGGCGAATGCACCGAGGTGGGTATGTATCTGGCGATGAGCCGTCAGGCCGACCGCGAGGGCTATCCCGAGATCGCCGAGGCCTACAAGCGTTACGCTTGGGAAGAGGCTGAGCACGCCTCGAAGTTCGCCGAACTGATCGGCGAGGTGGTCTGGGACACCAAGACCAACCTGATGAAGCGCATGAACGCCGAGTCGGGCGCCTGCGAGGACAAGATGCGTCTGGCGCGCATGGCCAAGGAGGAGAATCTCGACGCCGTGCACGATACGGTACACGAGATGGCCAAGGACGAGGCGCGTCACGGCGCAGGCTTCCAGGGCCTTTACAACCGTTACTTCAAGAAATAGGGGACGATCCGCGGTCTCGAACCGCCGTCTTCCGGTTACGGCCGCGGGAACATTCGTTCCCGCGGCTTTTCATTGCGGGCGACGCTCGTCGGGGAGGATTCGCACTTCGCAGGCGGTTTCCCGTAGCCGGATTTTCAGCGTTCCGCCGAGGGAAAATCGGGCGGAATGTTGGAAGTTCGGATTTTTTATCTATTTTTGTACAAACGTTTGCGCAAGGCTTGTAATGCGGTTTTTGCCGGTTTCGGAGAACGAGTGCGAACGAATTGCGTTCATCTTAAAACTACAACCTATGTTTATCGTCAACAGTTACGCCCTCGCAGTGCTTTTCTGCTTCATCACGATGATGTGCTGGGGATCGTGGGGCAACACCCAGAAGCTGGCTTCGAAGAGCTGGCGCTACGAACTTTTCTATTGGGACTACGTCATCGGCATGGTGCTCTTTACGCTCGTCGTGGGGTTCACCATGGGCAGCATCGGCTCCGAGGGGCGTTCGTTCCTGCCCGATCTGGCGCAGGCCGATGCGCGCGGCGTGGGGAGCGTCGTGCTGGGCGGCGTGATCTTCAACGCCTCGAACATCCTGCTCTCGGCGTCGGTGGCCATGGCGGGGCTGTCGGTCGCCTTTCCGCTGGGTGTCGGACTGGCACTGGTGCTGGGTGTCGTCGTCAACTACGTGGGTGCGCCCAAAGGCGATCCCGTCATCCTGTTTCTGGGCGTGGCGCTGATCGTTGCGGCGATCGTCTGCAACGGCATCGCCTCGCAGCGGGTGCAGAGCGGCGGTACGCAGCGTGCGCAGTTCCGCAAGGGCGTCGCGCTGGCGGTCGTGGCCGGCGTGCTGATGTCGCTCTTCTACCGCTTCGTCGCGGCTGCGATGGATCTGGACCATTTCGAGAATCCGACGCCGGGCATGTTGACGCCCTATTCGGCGGTCTTCATCTTCTCGCTGGGCGTGCTGGCGAGCAACTTCGTCTTCAATACGTGGGTGATGAAACGCCCCTTCGACGGGGAGCCCGTCGCCTACCGCGACTACTTCAAGGGCAGCTTTTCGACCCATCTGGTCGGAATGCTGGGCGGTGCGATCTGGTGTCTGGGTACGACGTTCAGCTACATTGCGGCCGGTAAGGCCGGTGCTGCGGTGTCGTATGCGCTGGGACAGGGTGCGCCGATGGTGGCGGCCGTGTGGGGCGTCTTCGTGTGGAAGGAGTTCCGCGGCGGCGGACGGACGGTCAACGGCCTGCTGGCGCTGATGTTCGCCCTCTTCATCGCGGGGCTGGGGCTCATCATCGTGGCCGGCGGGAACTGATCGCGGTGCCATGCAAAAACAGCGGCCCGAACGTCATCGTTCGGGCCGCTGTTTTTCGATTACTCCCACTCGATCGTTGCGGGCGGTTTGGAGGAGATGTCGTAGACGACGCGGTTGACGCCGCGAACCTTGTTGATGATGTCGTTCGACACGCGGGCCAGGAATTCGTAGGGCAGGTGCACCCAGTCGGCCGTCATGCCGTCGGTCGATGCGACGGCGCGCAGCGCCACGCAACTTTCGTAGGTGCGTTCGTCGCCCATGACGCCCACCGACTTGACCGGCAGCAGGATGACTCCCGCCTGCCAGACCTGGTCGTAGAGCCCGTGCTCGCGCAGGGCGTCGATGTAGATCTTGTCCACGTTTTGCAGGATCTCGACGCGCTCGGGTGTGATCTCGCCCAGAATGCGGATCGCCAGCCCCGGCCCCGGGAAGGGGTGGCGGCCGATCAGCTCTTCGCCGATACCCAGCGAGCGGCCCACGCGGCGCACCTCGTCCTTGAAGAGCAGGCGCAGCGGTTCGACGACTTTCAGGTGCATGTGCTCGGGCAGTCCGCCCACGTTGTGGTGCGACTTGATCTTGGCCGCAGGGCCGTTCACCGATGCCGATTCGACGACGTCGGGATAAATCGTGCCCTGCGCCAGCCACTTCACGTCGGCGAGCTGCTGTGCCTCGGCATTGAAGACCTCCACGAAGTCGCGGCCGATGATCTTGCGTTTGGCCTCGGGATCGGTCACTCCGGCCAGGTCGCCCAGGAACTTGTCGCCGGCCTTGACGCCCTTGACGTTGAGTCCCATGCCCTTGTAGGAATCGAGGACGCTTTCGAACTCGTTCTTGCGCAGCAGACCCGAATCGACGAAGATGCAGTGCAGGTTCTCGCCGATGGCGCGGTGCAGCAGCACGGCGGCAACCGTGGAGTCCACGCCGCCCGAAAGCCCCAGCACGACCTTGTCGTCTCCGATCTTCTCGCGCAGTTCGCGGACGGTCGTCTCGACGAAGCTCTCCGACGTCCACGACTGTGCGCAGCCGCAGATGCCCACGACGAAATTCCGGAGCAGCTGCACGCCGTCGGTCGAGTGGTAGACCTCCGGATGGAACTGGATGGCCCACGTCGGTTCGCCCTCGATGCGGTAGGCGGCCACGTGCACCTCGGCCGTCGAAGCCACGATGCGGTAGCCGTCGGGCACGCGGGTGATCGTGTCGCCGTGCGACATCCACACCTGCGTGGTGCGGGGCAGTCCCTCCATGAGCCGGTCGTCGGGTTCGACTACGGTGAGCATCGCCCGTCCGTATTCGCGGCTCGGGGCGGGCGTCACCTCGCCGCCGAAGTGCTGGGCGAGGTATTGCGCGCCGTAGCAGACGCCCAGCAGCGGCAGCCGGCCCTTGATCGCCGAGAGGTCGATGCGGGGGGCTCCCGCATCGCGCACGGAGAAGGGCGAGCCCGAGAGAATCACGCCGCGCACCGCCGCGTCGATGGCGGGCAGGTGGTTGAAGGGGTGGATTTCGCAGTAAACGCTCAGCTCGCGTACGCGGCGGGCGATGAGCTGCGTGTACTGCGAGCCGAAGTCGATGATTAGGATTTTTTCCTGCATAGCGTCTGAGTATCGTAGGTTTCGGATCGACGGGGCGATCAGTGTTCGCTGCTGTAATTGGGCGCCTCGCTGGTGATCGTCACGTCGTGCGGGTGGTTTTCGGTCACGCCGTTGGCGGTAATGCGGATGAACCGTGCCTGTTTGAGCGTCTCGATGTCCGCCGCGCCGCAGTATCCCATGCCGGCGCGGATGCCGCCGACGAGCTGGTAGACCGTTTCGCTGAGCGAACCCTTGAACGGCACGCGCGCCACGATCCCTTCGGGAACGAGTTTGTTGATGTTGACCTCGCCTTTCTGGAAATAGCGGTCGGCCGAACCCGCCTTCATGGCGTCGATCGAACCCATGCCGCGATAGCTCTTGAACTTGCGGCCGTTGTAGATGATCGTGTCGCCGGGCGACTCCTCCGTGCCGGCGAACATCGAGCCGATCATCACGCAGTCGCCGCCTGCGGCCAGCGCCTTGACGATGTCGCCCGAATAGCGCAGTCCGCCGTCGGCGATCACGGGCACGCCCGTGCCGCGCGCGGCGCTGGCTGCCGAGTAGATGGCCGAGAGCTGGGGAACGCCCACGCCGGCGATGATGCGCGTCGTGCAGATCGATCCCGGGCCGATGCCCACCTTGATGCCGTCGGCGCCGGCGTCGATGAGGAATTTGGCCGCCTCGGCGGTGGCGATGTTGCCCACCACCACGTCCAGTTCGGGGTATTTGGCCTTGATGCGGCGCAGCAGCGCCACGATGTTGGCCGAGTGGCCGTGCGCCGAGTCGAGGACGATGGCGTCCACGTCCTCGCCGACGAGCGCATCCACACGCTCCATCGAATCGCCCGTGACGCCTACGCCGGCGGCTACGCGCAGACGGCCCTTGCTGTCCTTGCAGGCGTTGGGGTGGTCCTGTACTTTGGTAATATCCTTATAGGTAATCAGTCCGACGAGTTTCCCCTCGTTGTCCACGACGGGCAGCTTCTCGATCTTGTTGTTGAGCAGCACGTCGGCCGCATGGGCCAGCTCCGACGAATGGGTGGTGATGAGGTTCTCCGAGGTCATCACCTCCGAAATCAGGCGGTGCATGTCGCGCTGGAAACGCAGGTCGCGGTTGGTGACGATGCCGATCAGCCGCCGCTCGGCGTCGATCACGGGGATGCCGCCGATCTTGTTCTCCTGCATCAGCGCGAGCGCGTCGCCCACGGTGTGCTCCTTGGAGATGGTGATCGGGTCGTAGATCATGCCGTTCTCGGCGCGTTTCACACGGCGCACGTGCGCGGCCTGCTCGGCGATGGACATGTTCTTGTGGATGACTCCGATGCCCCCTTCGCGAGCCAGCGCGATCGCCAAAGGCGCTTCGGTGACCGTATCCATTGCGGCCGAGACGATCGGAATGTTGAGTTTGATATTTCGCGAAAAGCGGCTGGTGACGTTTACTTCGCGCGGCAACACCTCAGAATAGGCGGGTACGAGCAGGACGTCATCGAACGTGAGTCCGGTCGGCTGTACCCTCTCATCGATAAAAGACATAATGATTGGGGTTTTTGTTGCGCACAAAAGTAACAAAATTTCGGGAAATATCCCGCATCGGCCGAAATGTTTTTCCGAAAAAGGTGTTTCCGGTTTCGATTCTTTCGTGCGGAGCCGTTCTATCAGGCTGGTACTATTGGAGTTCCGATAAAAAAAATACGGACAGAAAGAATAACGGCAGCGATTTTTACTTAATTTCGCCATTGGTTAGTTGGACGAAATGCATTGTTCGGTTTCCGCGGTCGGTTTCTCATCGAGGCATATTCGTGCAAGCGCGGCTCTGCGCTCGGTTTATCGAAAACATTCGTTTGTCGCGGGACAAACGGCGATGCGCCTCGTCGCGCAGGGAGAGGACGATACCCGGGCGGCGGTTTCGCTTCGGAAGGCTATCCTCAGACTTTTTATTTACTTAAATTTCATCCTTTATGAGAAAATGGCTTACATGGTGCTTACTGACGGCGGTAGCGTTCGTCGGTTCCGGTTGCTCGGACGACGATGACGGCGGGCAGGTGAAGCTGGCCTTCTCGAAACGGACGGCGGTATTCGGTGCGGGAGGCGGAGCGGTCTCGATCAACGTCGATGCGGCCGGCGCTTGGAGTGCGGCGCAGCCCGAAGCCGGCTGGCTCGAAGTCGAATACGACGTGACGTCGATGCGGCTTCATGCCGAGGCGAATCCGTCGCCCGAGGTACGGCAGGCCGAAGTAGTCGTTACCACCGGAGACTATACCGCGACGATCGACGTCGCGCAGGAACCCGCCGAGCCCGTGACGCTCGACGTGAAGGGGCCCGAAAGCTATGTCTTCGATTCGGAAGGGGGCGAAATCCTGCTTTCGGTCGCGTCCAACGCTGCGTGGACGGCTTCCGTCGATCAGACGTGGTGCGTGCTCTCGACCGACCCGGAGAGAGGACTGGCGACTTTGACCGTCGCCGAACCCAATACCGGAGACAAGACGCTGACGGCGACGCTCACCGTCGAGGCGGGTACGGAGGTCAACGGTGCGAAACAGACCTTTTCGCTCTCGCAGCAGATGCGCGGCGAGAATCCCTATTTCCGCATTCCAGGCGCCTTTTCGATCACGGCCGACCACTGGATGCTGCGCGGCGTCGATCAGGGAGCCGGCACCCGGGGATCGTGCGTGATCGAAGAGGATCTCTACAACCAGTATTTCAACCTCTCGGCGCTGACGTTCGACGGTCAGGGCGAACCGATGCGGATGGAGGCGCTGGCGCTGAATCTGCCCTACAACCGCGAGGAGTGTTACGTGTCGATTCCGCTCGGGCAGTTGCTGGCCACGTTCGAGGAGAAGGACATGATGGTCTATCTGGTGGCCATCAACGTGAAGAACTCCACCTTCACCACCGGTTCGGGCGCCGTGACGGGCGTCGTGTCCGACGATTTCCGCACGATCACGCTCCACGGGCTGCCCGAAGAGTATCAGACGCTGGGTCTTATTTCGCGGAAAATATCCGATACGTCGCAGGTCGGCATGTTCGGCGATATCTACTATCCGAGCGGTGAAGGGATCGTGCTCGCGCGCGAGGCGGCATCCGCGTCGCCGGCATCGCTTCCGGTGGCGTTCAGTTCCGTGCAGCGGGGCGACGTCGTGCGGCTGCGCGCCCACACGACCGGCCGGATCAACCGGATCGAGCAGTTCAATTGATGCAGAAACGCTAAAACAGAGAGCAGATGAAACGATTATATCATGTTATAAGTGGTTTGGCGGGCGGCGTTCTGCTGCTGGCGGGATGCGAGGGCGATACGATCGTGCTCGACGCCGATCCCGTCGCACCGGAGGCTACGACGCTCAGCGTGACGTCGGACAACCCGCTCTATTCGGTACAGGAGGGGAGGGGAACGTTGCGCTTCAAGACGCCCGGCGGCGAGGTCGTATTCTCCGTCGAGACCAATGCCGAGACATGGAGCTACACCAACGACAACGAGGCGTGGCTCGCAGTGGAGCAGAACGAATACGACGGTACGCTGACGCTCCGCGCCCAGCGGAACGAGGAGGCGTCGGAACCCGCCGCCGAGGTGGTCGTGACGGCGGGCGAAGGGTCCGGCGCGCGGACGTGGACGGTGGAGGTCGTGCAGAACGCGGCCGGAACGCCCGAAATCGTGGCGACGCCCAATCGGGTGCTGATTCCGGCCTGCGGATCGCTGCTGAGCGCTTCGACCGAAATCGCCTGCAACTATGAGGATTGGGAGTTCACCCAGTCGTGCGACTGGATGTTGGTCGAGCGCCGGCAGGACAAGCTGGTCTTTACGGCCGACGAGAATACTTCGTCGGAGTCGCGGCAGGTCGAAGTGAAATTGACGGCGGGCTACGGCGATCGGAGCATCAGCGAGACGGTCGTCGTCGAGCAGGACGGCAGGGCCTTCGTCAGGGCGCTGCCGGAGGCTCTGTCGTTCGACTATCGGGGCGGCACGAAGACGATCGCCGTATCTTCGAACTTCGAGTGGAACCATGCGGCCGATGCGAAGTGGTTCGCCGTCACGCGCGAGAACGACGTCTTGACCGTCACGGTCGACCCCTACGACGGCGAACAGGGGCGGACGGAGAACATCAGCCTGACGACCGGCGTCGGCGAGAATACGGCGTCGCTGGAAGTGGCGATCACCCAGATGGGCGTCAACGACAAATATCTGCGCTGGAAGTTCGAGATTCCTTCCGACAATGCGACGGCCACGGCGATGATCGCCGGCGAGGTCGATGCCGAGATCAACTGGGGCGACGGTACGGTCGAGACCGTCACGACGGCGAATCCGACGCACGTCTACGCTACGGCCGGCAGTTACGACGTGGAGGTGAGCGGCAAGGTGACGGCATTGAAATCGGCCGGCGAGAAGAGCTATGTGGTAGAGGTGCTCCAATGGGGACAGACGGGGCTCACGTCGATGGAAGATGCCTTCAACGGTTGCATGAACCTGAAAAGCATTCCCTCCGATACGGCCCATTCGTTCGACGGGGTGACGACTTTCAACGAAACGTTCTACGATTGCCAGACGCTCGGCGCCATTCCTGCGGGGCTGTTCGACAACGCTACCCGGGCGACCGACTTCACCTCGACGTTCCATTTCTGCCACAGCATACCGGAGATTCCCGAAAAACTCTTCTACTACAATACCGAAGCGACTTCATTCAGCCAGACCTTCTATTATGTGGGTTCGCAGGTGAGCAAGGAGGCGGAAGGGCTGCTGACCGAGATTCCGGCAGGGTTGTTCGAGACGAACACCAAGGCGCAGACGTTCCTCTCGGTATTCGGCCATACGGCCATCCGGTCGGTTCCGGCCACGCTGTTCCAGAATTGCCCGAACGTGACGGTCATGACCTCGCTGTTCGACGGTTGCAAGGCGCTGGAGATCGTTCCGGCCGACCTGTTCGGCGGGTGCCCGGCGGTGACGAGTTTCTCGCAGGTATTCCGCATGTGCACAGCGCTCAAATCGATACCCGAACTGATCTTCTTCAACAATACGCTGGTGACGACCTTCAAGGGGGCGTTCAGCGGTGCGGGGATCGAGACGATTCCGGCCGGTCTCTTCGCGCGGCAAGTCGGCGTGACCAGCTGTTCGGCCGTTTTCCAGGACTGCCCGATCGGCTCGATTCCGCGCGGACTCTTCTCGACGATGACCAAGTGTACCGATTTCTCGCAGGCTTTCAAGGGGTGCACGAAACTGACATCCATACCCTCCGATCTGCTGGCTTCCTGTCCCGACGTCTCCAACGTCGCGTCGATTTTCGCCGAGTGCGCGTCGATCGCCTCGATCCCGAGCGGACTATTCGGCCACACGACGAGCATCAAGAACGGCAACAACCTCTTCGAGGGCTGCTCCTCGCTGCGGACGCTGCCCGACGACCTGTTCGCCACCTTCTCGGCCACGGGAAACTTCACCTTCACGAGTACGTTCGAAGGGTGTACGTCGTTGCAGTCGCTGCCTTCGGGGTTGTTCGCGACCGTCGCGGCGACCGGATTCGCCAACACCTTCACCGATTGTACGGGATTGACGTCGCTGCCTGACGACCTGTTCGCCGGACAGACCAAGATCAAGACCTTCTCGAACACCTTCAACGGTTGTACGGGACTCGAATCGCTGCCCGAAGGGCTCTTCGCGGAGTGTGCGGCCATGACTTCCGTGTCGTCGGCCTTCATCGACTGTACGGGACTGAAATCGCTGCCCGCGGGGCTCTTTGCGAAGAATGCCGAACTGGCGACGATCACGTCGGTCTTCTCGGGTTGTACGGGGCTTACGTCGATTCCGGCCGGACTGTTCGACAACAACAAGAAGATCAAGACCGCGAAGACCGCCTTCAAGAATTGTTCGGCGCTGACGGGCGAGTCGCCCTTCACGCAGATCGACGGCCGGAAGATACACCTTTACGAACGTACCGCGGCACTCGGCTTCACGGCCGTTACGAACACCAACGCCACCGATTGTTTCGCGGGCTGCACGGGCCTGAGCGATTACGATGCGATGCCGACGGCGTGGAAATAAGTGAAACAGTTAATGGAAAGCAAGATGAAAAAGTTCATTATCAAGCTCCTTTTCTCGCCACGGCAGCGTTCGAGCGAGCTCGGCTCGGCACTCGGCTTGACGAAAAGGTCGAATATCGTTCGTCCGTTTCCCACCGCGGCGCAGCCCGCACAAGCGCGGCGCAGGCCGGTCGGACTGGCGAAAACGTGGATATATGCCGCATCGTTTGCGGCCGGCATGTTGCTGGCGGGTTGCGACACGGACGATGAATACCGCGCCGCCGAGCCCGAGCTCTACCTGACGGCCTCGACGCGAATCTTCGCCCTGTCGGCCGACGGCGGGCAGCGAACCGTGGTGATCGACACCAACTGCGGCGAGTGGAAGGTTACGACCGACGCCGCAGGTTGGCTGTCGAACCGGAAGGAGGGGAACCTGCTGACGATAACGGCCGGAGAGTCGTTGTCGACGAAAGCGCAGACGGCCGTGGTGACGGTTTCCAGCATCGACGACCCGTCGCTGACGTGCGAAATCCGCGTGATGCAGTACGGAACCGGCGCCACGAACCTGTCGGCACTCGGTACGGCCAACTGCTACATGGCGTCGACGGGTGCGTCGTACGTCTTCGACGCCTCGATCAAGGGCAACGGCTTGGGCGACGGCAATTCGGAATACATCGACAAGCACGGCCTGCTGCTCGACGAAGGGGTGGCGGCCGAGCTGCTGTGGGAGGCGGTTTTCGATGCCGACAAGACGCGCAGCCGCGACGTGATCGACGGCGAACCGGTTTACCGCAACGGCCGTATCTGGTTCACGACGGGCCGTGAGCAGGGCAATGCGGTGATCGCGCTGCGCGATTTTTCGGGCGAGATCGTTTGGAGCTGGCATATCTGGGTGACGGACCGCGAGGTGACGCTGACGGCCGCCAACGGCTACGAGTGGATGGATCGCAACCTCGGCGCGCTGAACAATACGCCGGGCGACGTGGCCAACCGCGGTCTCTTCTATCAGTGGGGACGCAAGGATCCGTTCCTGCCTTCGTCGGCGCCCTATACGACAGGGAACGTGACGGAGGCCAATGTCGAGAATCACCAGGTGGGCGACGGCACGGCCGAGTGGGCCTATACGGGCGTCCGACAGCAGTTGTTGACGGAGGCTCCGGGCAATATCGAGAATGCCGTACGGCATCCGACGCAGTTCCTGAAAACCTATTACCAGTATTCGGGTTCGTCGTGGTACGTGACGCCGACCAACGATGCGTTGAAGGAGGCCGACCTGTGGGGCGGAAATAAGATGTCGTCGGGTTACAAGACTATTTTCGATCCCTGTCCGCTGGGGTACATGGTGCCGCCCGACGGGGCTTTTGCGACGGCTGCCGGCGACATGTCGACGGGGGTGAACGTCGATACTCAGTGGGGCCCGTTCGAGGGCAACGGCCGCGCGTGGATCGGCGGAACGGGCGATTTCTTCCCCTTCGTCGGGATTCTGACGATCAACACGCCGCTGACGAACTGCGGCCATATCGGCGTCTACTGGACGGCGTCGGCCGACGCTTCCAACGGCTACGGCTACGAGGTCTACGTGACGTCGGACTGGGGGCGTTACCGCCAGGGGGCGACGGCTTACGGCAACTCGGTACGCTGTGTGAAGGAGAAGTAGCGTGCTGCTTGGGATGGGAGAGCCGGACGAATCCGATTCGTCCGGCTCTCTTTTTTCGTCGGTATCCGCATGAATGCCGGCGGAAGATGCGGTGCCGCCGTCAGTAGGCTTTGCGGCGGAACTCTTTGGGCGTCATTCCCACGCGGCGTTTGAAATACTGGCCGAAGAACGACGGATTGGGAAAATTGAGTTTGTCGGAGATCTGCTGAATGGTGAGCTGGTGATTGGTTTTGAGCAGATTTTTCGCGTGCATGATGACCGTGTGGTTGATCCACCACGCCGCGCTGTTGCCCGATACGGTCCGTACTACCGACGAGAGGTATTTGGGCGTCACGCAGATCTGGTCGGCGTAGTACCCGATTTCGCGCTCGCGGACGTAGTGCTGCGAGACCAGAAAGAGAAACTCGCGGAACATGCTCTCCTGCCGCGTTTGGGCGCTCATGGCCAGCGGTTTGCCGTGTTGATAGATGTGGAAGATTTCGTAGTAGAGCATCATCGACATGTGGAGGGTGATCTGGTCGCGGTAGGGGTGGCCGTTCCGTTCGAATTCACTGAACATGCGGCAGTATTTGAGCATCCGCCGGAAAGTCGTATCGTCGAGCGAGATACAGGGATGGTCTTTGATGTAGAGGAACAGCGAGGTCGCCGAAGGGACCTGCACTTCGCGTGTGACGTCGATCTCGGAGACGATGCAGTAGGCCTCGAAATCGTCGCTGTGGTCGTCGAGTTGCATGAGCATTCGGGGGAAGAAGACGCACAGGTCGCCCTTCTGGATGTAGCAGCGGTGCTGGTTGAGCGTGACGCGGCTTTTCCCTCGCAGGCAGATACAGAACCCTCCGGTATTCAACTCGTGCGGCAGATAATCGGATTCGGTGAATTCCATCGAGGAACTCGTGAGATGCAGCAGCCGGAACGAAGCGGAGTTCGGCCGTTCGGAATCCTGTTGAGGAGTCACTGGAATTTGTTGGAGGATTTCTTCCATAATAATGTTGAATTTCGCCAAAAGTAATAACTTTTTCTCGCATAATAGGAGGATTGAACTCCTTTATTCGACTTATTGAATGTTATTGCCCGCCATATGGACAAGAAGCGCATCCTCCGATCGTTATTTTTGTGACGAATTACAGGAAAAAGACGAAAAACGAATGAAAATCATCTTGTCGGAAAAATACGGCCGTCTGGCTTCGTGGATGCGGAAATTGCCTGCGCAGGGCGTTTGCGGGGAGGTATTGCGCGACGACCGCAATACGCTTTGGTGCGAGCGGGTGGCGGGCGAGGAGTTTGTCGTCAAGCGTTTCGCCGTACCGCTGCGCCTGAACCGGTGGGTCTATACGTTTTTCCGGCCGACCAAAGCCCGACGTTCCTATGACTATTCGCTGCGGCTCCGGCGGTCGGGCATCGCCGTGGCCGATCCGGTCGGTTACATCGAGTGCCGGCGGGGGCTGCTGTTCCATACAGGCTACTATGTTTCCAAACGGCTTCCCTACCCGACGCTCCAACAGCTGGATCGAGAACCGCAGGCACGGCAGTTCGAGATTCTCGATGCCTTTGCGGCCTTCACCGTCCGCCTCCACGAAAAGGGTGTGCTCGATTACGACTACAATCCGGGCAACATCTTCTATTACCGGGAGGACGGTGCGTGGAATTTCGCGCTGATCGACGTCAACCGCATGGCCTTCCGCCGCAACCTGAGTCGGCGCGACTGCGTGGAGATGCTCCACCACCTCGACTGGGAGACGCCCTATCTGGATTATGTGCTGATCCGTTATGCCGAATTGCGCCGCTGGGACTGGAAACTCCTGAGCGGCGCCGTACTGCTCAAACAGGGGATCAACCTGCCGGTACGCATCCGGCGCTTTTTCAAACGGCTCATCGGGAGGAAGTAGCGGCCGGCGATGCGATTATCCGTCCGAGAAGTTGTGTTTTCGGACGGCGATGGGACGCTGCGGCACCGGTCAGCGTTCGGCGCCGGCCGTTTCGCTCACCATGTCGCTCCACTCCGGATGCCGCTTGATGTAGACGGCGACGAAAGAGCACTGCGGAACGACTTTCAACCCCTGCCTGCGGATGTCGGCCAGTGCGGCGGCGACCAGTTGTGCGCCTACGCCACGTCCCTCGTATGCTTCGGGGACGAACGTATGCGTCAGGACGATCGTCCCGTTGTCCTTTTCATAGTCGATATAGGCGGTATGCCCTCCGAGGTCGAACTCGTAACGGCTGCGGGCCTCGTTGTCTTTGAGGATGTATCGTTCCATAGAATATCGTTGTTTTCAACCGTCGTTTTCTTGCCGAAGCGCAGTTCGCGCGACGCGGCTCTGCCCGTTCGACTCGGAGAAAACGTTGAATTTCATTCTTCGTTTTCTCGCCTCGGTAGAGTCCGAACTGCGTTCGGTTCTGCGCTCGGCTTGACGAAAACGTTCTGTTTGGCCTGCAAATTACAAAATCGATTCCAAAACGGCTGTAAATCTTCCGGAATAAATGCGGGATTCCGGAAAATTCGTATATTTGACGATGCGAACTTATCCCGAACACCTTACTATCTATTCAATTTTATGAAAAAACTCTTTCTCCTCGCGGTGCTGTCGGCCGTCGTGTGCGGCGCAGCGGCACATCCCAATCACATCTTCGGCGTGCGTGTCGGCATGAACATCGCCAACATGACCTTCAAAGCGGGCGGCGTGAGCGCTACGCCCAACTCCGTAGTCCGCCCGCTGGTGGCTTTCTCCTATGAAAAGAGCTTGATGCACACCCTGCCGCTCTATTTCGAAACGGGGCTGGGTATCGCCGGCTACGGCACCTCGGTCAGCGACGGTGCGGTGAAGCTCAACGCCTACTATTTCGAGGCGCCGGCACTGGTCAACTGGCGTTTCGGTTTGACGGAAGACGTCTCGTTGATTCCTTATCTGGGTCTGAGTATGCGCGTCGGCTTCGCCGGCAAGGTGAAGTCCGGATCGGCAAAGGCCGATACGTTCGGCGACGGGGGATTCGACCGTTTCGATATGGGCGTCCGCGCCGGCATCGGGGTGGAGTACCGTCGTTATTCGTTCCGTTTCGGTTACGATGCGGGATTCCTCAATCTCTCCGATGTGTCGGACGTCACGGTTCGCAACAAGACGTTCCAGCTGCAATTGGGCTACCGCTTCTGATCGTAGCCCGATCGCAATTCATCGCTTCCCCTGCCGTTGCGGCGGGGGAAGGTCGTTTTAGGAAGGCTCGCTTTCCGGGCGGTCGGATTTCCGCGCTCCGTTTCGCTGCGTCCGGAACGAGGGTTTCGGCCCGGGTCGTCGGATTCCGGTACAGCCATTCGGAGAAGGAATCCTGCGGGGCTTCCTGCGTGAGGATCGATTGCCGGCGCATTTGCAGCGATCACCGGTGGGCAGGCTTTCGTGCGACGTATGTTCCCGATTCCGGTTTCGGCGGCCCGCAGGCCCGCGCGGAGGCATTGCGGAAGGGCGGGAAAAGTCCGAAACCTGTTTGCGGCACGCACTTTGCGCATGGGGCGAGTGTAAAACACCCCCGAAAGCTATGTTTGCGGATATTCATTTCATCGATTTTTTGCGCGCCAATCCGGCGCTGGCCGTTTTCGTCACCCTTGCGCTGGGTTTTCTGGTCGGCAAACTGCGCTGGCGCAGTTTCTCGCTCGGCACGGTGACGAGCGTGCTGCTGGTGGGCGTCGTGGTCGGGCAGTTGAAAATCGAGATTCCCGAACCGGCCAAGACCCTCTTTTTTCTCCTCTTTCTCTTTTCGGTCGGCTACGCCGTGGGCCCGCAGTTCTTCCGCGGGCTCAAACGCGACGGGCTGCCGCAGGTGGGGTTCGCGGTGGTCGTCTGCCTGTTGTGCCTCGGGTCGACGTGGCTCTGCGCCACGCTGATGGGCTACGACGTAGCGCAGGCGGCCGGACTGTTGGCCGGTTCGCAGACCATGTCCGCCGTGCTGGGCGTGGCGACCGACACCATCCGCCAGCTGCCCGACGGACAGGCGATCGATCTGGACGCCATGCCCGTCTGTTATGCCGTGACCTATATTTTCGGTACGGCGGGGTCGGCGTGGATCTTGGGAACGCTCGGCCCGCGTCTGCTGGGCGGGGTGGAGAAGGTACACAAGGCGGCGCTCGACCTCGAATCGAAGCTGGGCGACGACGTCAGTTTCACGGCGGGCTTCGATCCTGCGGCGCGTGCCATCGTCTTCCGCGCCTACAAGGCCGAAAACGACTGGTTCGGGCAGCGGCACACCGTCGCCGAATTCGAACGCTACATGCAGTCGCAGAAGAAACTGATTTTCGTCGAGCGGCTGCGTCAACGGGGGCGCATCGCCGACGACGTGACGCCCCGCACGACGATCTATCCCGGCGATACGCTCGTGGTGAGCGGCCGCCGTCAGTATGTGATCGAGGAGGAGGATTGGATCGGTACGGAGGTCGAAGACGCGGAGTTGACGAACTTCTCGGTGCAGAGCCTGCCCGTGGTGGTGAGCAAGCGCGGAGCGGCGGGGCAGTATGTGCGCAATATTTTGAAAAGGAAAGAAATGCACGGTGTGAATATCCGTTCTATCCTGCGTGCCGGCGTGAAGATTCCGGTGCTGGCCGGCGGCAAGCTCGATGCCGGCGACCGGCTCGAACTGGTCGGCCTGCCGCAGGACGTGCGCCGCGCCGCGCCGACGCTCGGGTTCAGCGATCCGGTCTCGGAAAAGACGGGGATGCCGCTGGTGGGGCTGGGCATCTTTTTGGGCGGACTGCTCTTCGGCTGGTTGCTGATGACCCGTATCGGGGCCGTGCCGCTGAGCCTTACGGTGAGCGGCGGCGTGCTGATCGCCGGCCTTTTCTGCGGTTGGCTCCATGCCCGTTATCCCCACGTGGGCAATATCCCGCAGCCGACGTTGTGGTTCATGAACAACGTCGGCCTGAACACCTTCATCGCCATCGTCGGCATTTCGACCGGCCCGACCTTCATTCAGGGATTTCAGGAGGTAGGGTGGAGTCTCTTTCTGATCGGCGCGGCCGCGACCTCGATTCCGCTCGTCGCGGGCATCTTCATCGGACGTTACCTCTTCCGGTTCAACGATGCGCTGACGCTGGGGTGCGTCGCGGGGGCGCGGACCACCACGGCGGCGCTGGGCGCCGTCGAGGAGACGATCCAGAGCAACGTCCCCTCGATGGGTTACACGATCACCTATGCCATCGGCAATACGCTGCTCATCATCTGGGGCGTGGTGATCGTGCTGCTGATCGCGTAGCGGACGGCGGACTTTACCGGAGCGTCCGCTTCTGCCGCGGGGCGGAAAGTCCGCCATTAGGCTCCGTTTGCAAAAGCAGGGTAAAATCCGTAGTTTTGTCGCTGTCAACCCCAGCGAGCATGAAACGAATCACGATCAAAGAGTTGGCCGAAAGGCTCGGACTGTCGCCGTCGACCGTGTCGCGGGCGCTGGCCGGCGACCGGAACATCCGCCGCGAGACGCGGGAACGGGTTTCCCGGCTGGCGGGGGAACTGGGTTACCGTCCCAATCCGGTGGCTGTGAACCTCCGGTCGGGGCGGAGCAATACGGTCGGGGTGATCGTGCCCGAGATGGTTACGCCTTTCGCCGCGACGGTCATCGGCGGCATCCAGCGGGTGTTGTATGGGCGCGGCTTGAAGGTCATCATCGCCCAGTCGGACGAGAATCCGCAGACCGAATGCGGGAATCTGGAATTGATGGAGCGCTTCATGGTCGACGGCGTCATCGCCTGTCCGTGCGACGCGACCCGTAACGGCGAGATCTACCGGCGTATCCGGCAGCGCGGCGTGCCGCTGGTCTTCTACGACCGTGCGCCGCTGCGCGTCGATGCCTCGCGGGTGATCGTCGACGATTTTGCGACGAGCTATTTCCTTATGGAACACCTCGTCCGCAAGGGATGCCGCCGGATCGTCCACCTCGGCGGCCCGGCGCATATCCCGAATGCGAGGGAGCGTCTGCGCGGGTTCAGGTATGCTTTGGGGAAGTTCGGGTTCGTGTCGGACGGCCGGTCGGTGATTCCGGCAGGCGTGACCTTCGACGACGGCCGTGCGGCGGCCGACGAGTTGCTGCGCCGGATGCCCGATGCCGACGGCCTCTTCGCGTGGACGGATACGGTGGCGATCGGCGCGATGAACCGGTTGCGGGAACTGGGCATCCGCGTTCCGGCGCAGATGGCGGTGGCGGGGTATTCGGGAACCGTACTCTCGACGATCGTCAATCCGCAGCTTACGACCGTCGAGCAGCCGCTCGACGAGATGGGCTGCCGCGCTGCCGAACTGATTCTGGAAAAGATCGCCGATCCGTCGGCGCCCGACCGCACCGTCACGCTGACCGCCTGTATCCGCGAACGGGCGTCGACGGCGCGTTGAAAGGAGGATTACCGCGAACGGGGGCGCGTATCGGCCGATACGCGCCCCCGTTCGTGTCCGGTGCGGCGGATCAATAGCCCAGGATACGCATCATGGCGCGGTAACTCTGCTCCTTGGCGAACAGACGCGTGTAGTATTCGTTGTCGCCCTTGTCGCGGTCGATGATGATGTGTTTGGGCGCGGGGATCAGGCAGTGCTGGATGCCGCCGAAGCCGCCGATCGACTCCTGGTAGGCGCCCGTATGGAAAAAACCGATGTACTGCGTGTTGCCCGCTTCGAGTTTGGGCAGGAAGATGGCGTTGGTGTGCGACTCGGCGTTGTAGAAATCCTCGCTGT